>Ga0265297_10001766_pt1 | contig 48072 bp, 67 predicted proteins | sample Munlanlwell13791_FD_192502 | JGI IMG/M metagenome (GOLD analysis project Ga0265297, IMG submission 192502) | Leachate microbial communities from a municipal landfill in Southern Ontario, Canada - Leachate well 137-91 | ecosystem: Engineered > Solid waste > Landfill > Unclassified | place...
GAACTGTCCAAGCAACAGGTGGAGTTGTTGCAAAACCGCCTGCTGTATCCAAGTAATATAAAGTACCGGGGACAAGAGCCCACAAAGGATTTACCAATTCTCTACCAGTATAAACAATATCAACCGTTGCTCCGTGGTCAAAAACAACCATTCCATGTGCCAAATCCCCCAGCACAGCATCAGCAAGGACAACTGTATCAGCTACAGAAATATGGACTAAATCACCAACAGCTAATGGAACACCTTTTATGAAATTTTCGCCTACACCGAAGCTAGCACCGGCAAGTAAGTCATAATCTGTTCCAAGATCATCGGTAAACCAAAGAGTAGTTGGTGAAAGATTATCTATCCATAGGGTTGGCTCACCTGCTGCGCCAGGATTTGCTGCATTTCCTGTTGAATCGAATTGCAAACCACCTGTACCAATAATGGGGTCGTTATCTATGTTTAATTTATTTTCTAAAGCAAGGACAGCACCCGCAAGAGAATTTGGGTGATTAGCAATTACTTCATCAACGTTATCGATCATTAATGGAGCAAATGTATCAAGTGCAGTTGGAAAAACCACAGGTCCCCAGTTAGTAGTCATGTTTCAATACTCCTGTTGAGATTTAGTATAGACTAGAAATTGTTGGGTCTTTAAAGGTGGGAAGCCGCCCATTTATACATTTATTTTTATTTTGAAATAAATAGAGTTAACTTTAATTTTCCAAACAAATGTAGATTAAACTAGTAAATGAACAATGACTGAAACAACCTTCAAAGCATATAAATTTAGACTCTTCACAAATTCTACTCAGGAAACTGAATTAGAAATTATGCTGGAAACACACAGACGTCTCTATAATACATGCTTAGAACAAAAAAAGACTGCCTTTGAAGAAGAAAAGCGCAAAATAAGCTGCACGGAGCAAACAGCTTGGTTCACCCAACAAAAAAGTGAAAATAAATATTACTCAAAAATAAATCACTCTTCAGCACAGAGAACGATTCGAAGACTTGATAAAACATATATAGCCTTCTTCAAAAGAGTAAAAAAGGGAAAAGTAAAACCAGGATACCCAAGATTCAAAGGGAAAGGACAGTTTCATAGCATAGACTTTACTTACGGAGATGGCATAAAAGTTATACCAGAAAAAAGAAAGGTAAAAATACAGCATATAGGGAAAATTAAATGTAAATTCCACCGTGAAATAGAGGGTAATATTAAAAATACAACCCTTTTGTCTGAAGGCGGTCACTGGTACATTATTCTGCGTTGTGAGCTTGAAAAAAAGATTATTCCCGCAAGCAAAAACCCGCCTGTAGGAGTTGATGTAGGTCTTGAAAACTTCTTGACAACTTCTGATGGTGAGATTGTTGAAAACCCTAAATACCTTAAAAAATCTCTTCCAAAAATAAGAAAAGCGCAGCGAGCCTTTGATAAAAAGAAAAAAGGGGGATCTAACAAGAAAAAAGCAAAGAAAAAACTGCAAAAACTCTATACAAAAGTCAAAAATCAAAGAAAAGATCATCACCATAAAACCGCATTAAATTTGATCCGTTGCTACGGACTTATCGCTGTGGAAAACTTGAACATTGTAGGAATGCTCAAGAACCACAGGCTAAACCGGGCAATCGAAGATGCTGCTTGGGGCAGTTTTCTGACGATACTGCAATACAAGGCTGAAAGTGCCGGTGTTGCTGTGCTGGAAGTAGATGCGCGAGGAACAAGCCAAGAGTGCAGCGGTTGTGGAACAGAAGTAAAAAAGACACTCTCTGTTCGTAAACACAACTGCCCTGACTGTGGGTTGTCCTTGCATCGAGACGAGAATGCAGCTAGAAATATTCTGGCTCGCGCTCTCCAGGTTCGGGTGGAACCTGTGGACGCTAACGAGGAAAGCCCCGTTGTCCAGGAAGTTTTCTAGTGAAAACTAGAAACATCATCACACGAAGTCGCCTTTGCTTTTTCCCGCACTAGAGACGTGCGTAATTATATCTGTTTCTAAGGTATTGCCACACGAACTGGCCCTTGCTATCAGATTCCATAAATGCTGTATAAACATCTGGTTCAACGTCGTAGTAACTGTACAGACGATCCGCTTCATTATTTTTGCCACGGAAATTTACATAGAGAATTTGCTTGTCATCGTCATAGCCAAAAGCGGAGACGTTGCTAGACTCAACTGGAATCATCACAGGCAGTCCCGCTTCAGTCTCCGTGTCTACTTCAGGCTGTATCTCTGGAACCTCATCTGGGGGGGTTCTGGGGGCCTCTGGTTGGATTTCCTGCTGGCCTTGTTCAGCTCCGGTACCTTTTGGAACAGCATTTCCGTCTTCGTTAAGCTCCATGGTATTTGGGTCGAAATAAATCACTTGGCCATTTTCATCCGTTACCATTTGTCCTTGCTTAATCATACCCATATTAGCAGCTACTTTCGCTAATGACAAATCCGTTATGCTTTTCATCATCATAATCCACCAAGTCCTGTAATAACCGCTTTGTACAATTCTGGATGATTTTCCTTTGCATCAACTAGCTCATCTAGGACATCAGCAACAATGTCATACTGATCTCTTTTAGCTTCTTGGTCAAACTTGTATTGTTCAAAATTATTCTCAAGCTGTTCGATATATTCAACCATTTTGGCGTTTGCATCTGAAGAAAGAGTTGATACCAGACTTTCCAAATTTTTAGAAATACCTACGATAAAGTCGGATTTAGATTGCTGACTGAATTTCACCGATTTCAGATCCTCAAGGATTGATGAAATATCGTTTTCTTGGGCACTCAACTTAGCAAGATTATCCAAAATTCTTGTGGATTTTTCAGCTTCTTTTTGAGCAATACCAGAAACTTGCCGATAATATGCCAAGGTGCTTTCCAGTGGCATAGATTGAGGTAGCCTATTGGTGTACATTCCGGGAATCGGGGATTTGTAAAAACTTACCACACCTTGCGGATCGATAGAAATGCCGAAATTTTCTAACGTTGTACGAAGATTATTTACTGCTTCTTGGTCAATTTGATTTGCTGGGGCTGTTTCCTGAAAAGGGGGCGATTCAGTTGAGCCCCCGTAGGAAGTGATGGGATTACCTTGATCATCAATTTCGTATTGCCCAGTTAACTTACGGGCAATATTAGCAAATTTATTGTTCAAATATGTTTCGGATGTTAATTCATGGGTTATATTGATGGATGTTTTTGGTTTACCCAGCAATTCTCTTACCTTGTCCGTTGAACCCTGCTTAGAAATTATGCCGTGATCCACCAAAGCCATCGTGAACCCATAACGGTCTTCTTCCTCCAGCGCATTAAGAAGAAGATTATAGGACTCTTGAGCGAGTAACCCACTAGTATCTGCCATGAGTTTGGCTCTCTCAACTGCATCGTCTAGCGAAATTGGCATAGTTTTTCCTTTTGTACTTGATTATTAAAGCACAAGTTTTGTTGGTGGACTAAAGGTTAGCACTTTTTTCTTTTTGCCCCTTGACAAGCCTTTTGTAGTGGTTATATTCCTAGGTAGGGACAGAGAACAAGGAGAGATGAAAATGATTACGAAATACAGGGTTGATTTCCAAGTGAAGAACACCTATATTGAGGATGAGATTTTTGACTCGATGATGGAAGCAGAGATGTATGGGATTCAGTCAAATTGGCCTTATCGAGTTGTGCCAATTTCCGTCGAAAAGTAACCCTAGAAATTCCTCTTGCTCTGAAAAATTGAGCCACTAACAATATCTTCATCCGCAGTTTGACGCTTTCGTATTGCTCGTCTTTTCTTTGTATTTGCAAGTTCATCAACGTGCAAATCCTGAATTAATGAGTGAACGCCCACAACACATCTCGCCACATCGTCGCTGTCCCGCCCACGTACTGTACCCTTATTCGGATTGACGAACTTGTTGAGGTTAGCAGAGCGGCTTAAACGCATAAGCTCCACCAGTGCTATTGTCTCCCCCGCCATTACTTCCTGCGCCGTTCCCAAAACCAATGCCCCGGTCTTAGTAATTGAAACGTGGTCTTCTTCTCTTGGGGGAAGCATCTTTACATTCCCGTTGTATGCGCCCTTCAAAAACGACATAAAATGTTCTGCACGCAAGGTCATTTGGTCCGCTTGAATACCAGAATCTCTTATTTGTTGAATGGCGCTTTGCGACCCCCAATGGTCGAAGTACACGGAACCTATACGAATTCTCTTGCTCAACACGGTAATAATATCTAGAATTGAAGCAAACCAAATTTCTCTAGCAACGGTCGGAACAATGCGAACAGCGAAATCAATAACCGTACATTGCATTTGCCCGTAATGCTGGCCAACTCCATCAGCAGGTAATACCCTACCACTTTGAGCAAATCTATAATCAGTCATTGGACCATCTGGGCCAACATTCGGTACAACATACGTACCAAGATCCTCTGGCCATAAAACGTCCAATTCTGGCTCAATCCTACCTGATCTTATGTGAGGAGGAACTGGCCCCTTTGGATTGTCAATTTTCTCTATGGCACCTTCTGGAATTACATCCTTGCGCTCAACCCATTCCGAGTGTCCACAAACCAATGCAAAAGCGTCCCATGTCAAACCAGCATCGCCAAACAGATAATAAGTGTTTTGGGAATCCAATTTGCACTGGTCCACATCCAAACCAATGTAGGATTTCCCAGTTTTATCGGTCATATAGTTTTCAGAAAATTTCGCAATAGGTTCGCGATCCCACTCAATACATGACCAAAAACGAATGGGGTCATCTACGTAAGGTGTTGCGGCATTTGGCGGATTTGCGCCGAAATCTCTTTCCGCACCTACTGGATCTTTGTCATATTCTGGTTGAAAAAACTCTCTGGTAAATTTTGGATTGAATCTCCAAGTGGGGCCTTTCCATCCGTACACCTTTTTGAGTGTACCATCAGCAGCTTGATTATAGGTAAGCATTGCTGGATCATCTTGAGCAATTGGAGAAGTAACGTTAATCATCATCCCATAAAATGGAGGAAGCCCAGATGTCTCGGAAGCTGCTCTGACAGTCATCAAACTTTGGTTAAGAACGCGGTAAAGCTCCTGTGCTGATTGTGTACCTTCCGTATCCTTCAACCGTGCCCATTCATCAAGACCGGACAATATTCTTGTTTTACCTGCTACACCGGCTGAGTCACTGGCAACTCGATTGTAACGAACTTGTGCCCATTCATCATGGATTACGTCATCATTTACTTTGTATGCCCAATTGTCTTTCCCGTGTCCTAGTTGTAATTTTTCCTGTTCCTTTACCCAAGTCATATAACGATTAATCCAGGGAGAATTATTACGCATACCCCGGTACTTTGCATAAATCGTTTCCTTGGCTTGTGTGGCAGTTGAAGCAGCAAATGTAACTTCAAATGTTTCTGCTTTTTCCTGCTTCAAATATCGTTGGAGATAATTCTTTCCACGGACAGCTAATGCACTATTGAAATGCTCTAAATAACCTCCAATATGTCCACCAAGATATGACTTACCGGATCTCATTCCAGCAATAATGATAATCTCATTGAACGGAATCATCAAGCCATCTTTGAAAAATTCCTTTTGAGTTGTTCCGCATTTTGGGCAAACGAAATCTTGGTATTGTTCGGACCATATTAGCAAAGTTTCTGACTCAAGGTATGTTCTAGACTTTTCCCAGCAATCAACTGCTTCAGGATCAGCGGAATTACAAATACGACAACGGAGATTGAAAACATCTCTGAGGATTTGGTATTGTCTGTAGAATTCGAAAGTAGATGGGACATTCCAGAAGTCCGTGCCCGTCACCCACTCAACGATATTTGGGGCAAGGTTAGAAAGATAGCGCCTTTCTTTATCCAAGTCAATTGATGAGCCTTTCTTAGAGACTTCATCAATGAATGTATTTATTTCTTTAAGACTCATTAAGCGGGCTCCAACCAGAAATTGTTTGCAAATACTTGCAAAACATTGCCCCCGATTTTCATCTCCGGTAAGTCACTTGGTACTTTATATTTAACACCGTCAATGAAAAAAGTCTTGCCACGCACATCACCCATATATTGTCGTGGGACAGTTAACAATACAACTGCGATTTTTTCACCAACTTTTACAACAGCATCTTTGAGAATTACACGGCCCATTACGCGATAGTTTTCATCGCGTAATAATTTGTCATTATTAAAAAACTTGGGTATGGGGCGATTGTCAACCATTCTATTTAATTCCATACTGCCGTAACACAACCAAGTGAGCATCCTGAATAATCGATTTTAATCCATCACCCAATCTTGACCGAATTAGATTGTTCACTTCCTCAACGGCCAATGAACCTGGGTGTTCCCTGCTAACGTGTGCAGCAGCTTCTTCAGCTACTTGTGCTGCTTCGTTCATGAAGGCTTTAGCAACCATGACAATAGCTGTTTCAACTGCTTTGCCAGCTACTTCAATGCTGTTTTGCATGGAAATTAATTCTTTTCTATTTTTCAAGTTCTCTGTTACTAATTTTTGGTAAGTGCAGATCTGACCAAAGTCAACCATGTAACCGGGCTTTGATTCTTGTGTCTTCAATCGCGCATCCATCTGGCAAATTCTATCTTCGGCAGACTTTACCAATTCCCGAAGTTGAATAAACTCATCCACCACATCGTGTGTTAATCCAAATCTTTCTCTTAGGTCTTGGTGAAAAATTAGTGTATCTTCATTCGCATTATTGGTTTGGAATCTGATAGCACTTTTGAGAAGGCGTTGAAAAATCTCTACCGTTACGACGTGCTTGTTGAAATGCTCCCTTGCGATGTTGTAGTGAATTGGCTTGGCTTCATCGGGGGAGATTTTATTTTCCTCGCCAAGTTCTTTTAGCTGGTTATTAAGCCATTTCGAAGTACCCATAACTGATTCGTCACTCATGAGTACTTTTTCGTGAATTTCCGCCCATAACTTGAGATTGCTGAACATAAGAGCACATATGCGGCAAGAATTGATATTTCCTGCTTTTGCTAGGTCTTCTGTCGTAAGCGGCTTCAGCATAGAATTTTTCCTCCAGTTAGCACTATACGATAAATTTCAAAAAGTTTCTAAATTATTTTTTCTCCTACTTTTAACAACCAAAACTACTAAATTCCATCGGCTAACAATTAATAAATCTATCGTATGCACTAACTAATCTCTGTATAAGGAAGATCATTACGCGCGTATGAATTAGGAATTCTAGAGAATTAGGATCTAGTAATAAGAATTATAAGTTATAACAGGGAATTAGATAAGATCCGAATCCCGAACGTAGTGAGGGATGAGGATCTTTCTCAGCGCTGCAAACACCGAAATCAGAGCATAAAAAGCTTCTCTCATCGATTTCTAACTAAAAAAGCTGTTTTTCGCGGTCCATCGTGTTTTTATGTTTTCCCAAATTAAAATAGTTAACTTAGCTTTAGAAAATCTAGCAAGTTTGTCGTAAGCTAACTGGGTAACCATTTTTGGAGGTATTTTCATGATTTTCAAAGGACTGGCGGATAAAGCGATTGAGCGGGTAGCTGGGGCGATGAGCAAAGTTGGCGGGAATCCTATGAAACCCGAACAACCCTACATCCCTCGAAAGAGGCTTTCTCCAGAGGAACAACTAGCTGGGTTTCGGGAGAAGCAGGAAGAGTCTCGTAAAATCCGAGAAGAAAAAGAAAAGAACCCACCACAGGCAGAAGAACCTGAAGGCGGTATTACCCTGGAACAAGGTGATTTTGGAACATATTTAATAGTTGATAATGCAACAGGAAAAGATATTCTGATTCAAACTGACTGGGATTATCCGGGTATTGCTAGTACATTTGGCTGGTCGCATGAACACGGGGAAACTGATGGGACGATTGACTGTCCTGTTTGTGGTGCATCTGCTAGTGACATGATCAACGAGGCGCAAGAATACCTGGATGACCATATCGGAGATACCGCAGAAGATCCAGGGTATTTTGATTCTGACGAAGAGCCTATTTAATTTCCCAACCATTTTTCAATTACCCTATCGGACAGATAGGAGATAAACCATGAAAATTTTCCATATTAGCGATTTGCATATTCGGTCGGATATGAAGCATAATTATCAAGTTGAATTAAAGTTTCATGCTCTAGCACAAAAGCTTGGCCCAGTCGATATGGTTGTTTGCACCGGGGATATTACAGACGACGGCACAGAAGTTCAGTATGCTAATGCGCTAAAATTGCTCACGCCTTTTACGAACAGGATTATTGTAGTCCCCGGTAACCACGACCTGGGTGCGAGTGGGCTGTTCTACAATAAAGAATGTGTCAAGCGTTTTAAAACTTTTGCGTCACTACTGAACTTCCCACGCAATGAATTTTATGATTTGAGAATTCTTCCAATTGATTCAAATTTGAAAACGTATACGCCATTTGATTTTGCAAAAGGTAATGTTGGTTGGTGGAATCGCAGGGCAATAAAGAAATTCGGCTTACAGTGCAAGAAGGACAAAAAGATTTCGCTAGTCTGTATGCACCACACGCCGTTTGAAGAGCGCTGGGCCTTGGAATTGAAAGACGCTGAAGAATTGCTACGTGCTTGTGAGGGATACATTGATTATTTCCTTTGTGGCCATGAGCACAAGGAAAGGGTTGTGTCCTTTAATCGCCAAGGAACTCAGCAAAGCACTGTCTATTACTCGGCACCTTCTCTAGCGCATGAATCAGCACAGCCAACAGAAATCAACATTGAGTTTTCCAGCAAGAGGTGACCAATGCGTGTTGTAATTTGTTTATCGGCTGGTCATGGTGTTGTTGGAAAAGCAATTAGGAAACTTACCCAATCGGATGTCAACCATGCTTTCCTTGCTTATCCCGATTCAGAGTGGACAGGATTTTGGGCAATGGAAGTAGATCAACGCGGGATCATTCTTGTCCCTGCCGAAACTGTTGAATATGAGAAATTGGTTTGCTTTGAGTATAACAAAGACATTTCATTTGCACTTCCAAAAGTTCGTGCAATTGTTGGCTCCAAATACGACTTCCTTGGTATTCTAGGCTTCCTTTGCAAATTATCTGTATGGCGTTTATTTAAAAAGAAAATTTTAAATCCAATTCATAAAAAGGGTGAGCTATTTTGTTCTGAAGCAGTTACCACATTTCTCAAAGAAGCTGAGATACCTTGGACAGCACATTTAGATCCTGCCTCAACTTCTCCCGGTGATTTGTATACATTGTTGGACAATGATTCCAACTTTGAGTCAATTCCTATTCCTTGGGTCAAATGAGAAAGATCCAATTACATAATCTCAAAGAAGCCAACTACGTTCTGAATAGCCTCACTAGATGGGATAATAACATCGGTGAGCAAGCTAGACGATTAGCAACCTGGGTTAAAAAAGGTTGGCTAAAGCAGGCTGATCTATTTGAAACAGTCAACAGCTTATTGGAAGAGTCAGTCGGTTACGGTTTACTGAGTAGGAAAGACGTTGCTAGACTAATTTCACAGACCCACTTGACAGACCTTGTTGGAGCGGTTACAGTATACACAGATGAGTTTCCCGGTGAAGAGGCAGTGGCTATGTACATGCTGACTGCCAAGGAGCGAGGTATAGACGTAGAAAAAGCTATTGCATTGTATTTTGATTTTAAAGAACAATACCAAGAAGAACTGGAAGAATGGAAAGCAAAATTTGACTTTGATATTGTTGAGAAAGTTAAGAAAATTGACACGAAGAGGAAAAAGGACGGGACGCTTACGATTAACGAACAAAGACGACGTATATTGGACAATAGAGCGAAGCAGAAATTGTATAGACAAAAGAAATTGAAAGAATTGCAGGAGTGGACCGAAGAGAAAGAATTGACAAAGCCTTGGACAGAGGAACGGAAACAACTTCCGGGATTAAGTGAAGCAGAATTTGAAGCGGCTACGGACAAGCCGACAAACAAAGGGAACGATAATGGCCAACATTAAACTTAGACCAGATTTTCCAGATTTCAACAAGCTTTACACGGGCGTTACGGATGATGCATTTAGTAGGATTGCTTCCCGTGTTACAGAAGTTCCACCCGAAGCAAGAGCATATGGAATTGGCACTAGTGGCGTATTCGATAAAGTAGCCGACGACGAAAGTTACGAAGAAGATACAGGCGGGTTTGACTATGATGACGAGGAAACGCAACGCCTTGTAGAAGCTTTGAGCCAGGAAACCCCGGAAGCTGAAATTCACGTTGGTTCTGTTGCCCACTATCTCCATAGCGATTTTGGCGTAATTCTTAGCACGGATCGCAGGAATGGCGCAGTAAACGTTGAATCGTTTGACGACGAAGATTCAATGTATGAGACTTGGGATCAGCACCTACTTTCATCCCGACGAAGAGAAATTTAATCATACCCACTTGACTTTCTAAAATTCGTCCTTACATTGTCGTTGGTGTCTCGTAACTTCTTAGCTAGAGGTGCAAAGCATGGATCAAGCAAAGCTCGATTATCTTCAGGGTATTCTAAATTTCGAAAAGAAGGAAATTTTTGACGATAACGGCGTAAAGTCAGAAATTGAAGGTTTCACTTACGCAGAATTGATAAAGTATTTCGATGCTGGCGAATACAGCAAAGTCGGAATTCTACAAATGTTCCGCGAAGTCCTTATCGCGCATCTTTCCGCAGGTACAGCAAAACTAGCTTTACAAGGGGGAATTGGTGAAGGTTGCGAAATTCATATTAAAATCAGCGACTTTAAAGAGCTTATCAACTTAATTACAGAAACAACGGAACTGATGGATTTGTTGGAAAATTCACCAAACACTTAGAAAGGACAGCCAATGACGGTACGCACACGGAAGACAATTACCGACCTTATCCAGCAACTCAAGGTACAGGAAAAGGAGATCAAGTCACAGCTTTCTGATGGACAACGCAGGCTGAACGAAACACGGGACAGGATTGCCACTTGTTACTGGGTGATTGAGGAACTTGAAGAGGGGTTTGATGTTGGGGACTATGACCCTGAATGCTATCGGCTAAATCGAGAAGAATACCAAGTATGGAAAGCGGATAACCCACACCTGACGGATAAGCAGCTAGAGGACGTTATCACGCAAAATGGTTGGTTAATGCCTGTGCCAACAGAAATGCCAAAAGAAGAATGGGAATATTTGATAAGAACATTTCCCACTCTTTCTGGTACTGAATTAGAAAGACTCGTAGCGTCTCAAGGGTATATTTGTCCCGATTTTTATGAGGGTTGTCCTTGTCCGGATTGTGTAGCCAGTATGCCAAAGGAGAAGCCCAAGGCAAAGCCACTGCCAAAGAAGAAGTCCGAATATCAGGTCGTTAAAAAGGGTTCGAAGTACGTCGTTGAGAAGAAGACCACCAAGAAGACCAAGAAAGGTAAGAAATAATGCTTCGTAAATCGAAGGAAGACTTGAAGGAACTATTTGGGAATGCTTTCGAGGTCAAGAAGTGTGGAACAGTAGACGCTCGCCCAACTGCCCCAGGTGAAGCAGTTGTTTGCGACAATTTCAGCGGGCAAGTTCAGTTCACAGGAATTGGATACGTTGTCAGAGAGGGAAAGACTAGGAACTACTACGAGCCGTCACAATTCCATTCCATGTATGAGGAAGTTCCCAATGGTCCAGAAGGCCCCGGAAATGAGCGCACGTACCGTCACAAGGGCAGTTTCAAGGCAATCAAGTATGAGGGTGAGCCTTGTACGTACCGGACCTCTACGGGCACGCTGGAGGTGTTAAAGAGTGACACGTATATTGTGAGCATTTTCGACGATTTTGAATTCGTTCCGGAAGCACAATTCAGAAAGAGCTTTCACAATGTCTGAGATATTGAAAGTCCCCGTCAATCCCATTTTCATCCGACGTGTGAAAAAGGGCGACAGTATCAATCGTTCCTTGGATTTCTTTTCCCATGCCACCGAAGCAGCACCAGAAGATGGAATTATTTTACGTGAAGATCGTGGGCAAAAGATTCAAGGAACTTCGCTTTACGTAAGACTTTCCGATCTAAAGAAAATCAAGGACATCAAGTTAGGTGAGGAAATAGTAGTATATCCTTGGGAAAACAGCCGACAATGAGAATCAAAACTAATCAAGAACGTGAAGAACGAAAACAGCGCAACAAGGCAAAGCGCGGTATCAAACAAGTCAAGAAAGATGTTTTCAAAGCTGTGCGAGAAATTGTTAACGCCCAAACAAAATTAGACACATGGGCAAAAGAAGAAGGTTTGACCGAAGAAGATTTGGCTGAATTAAAGAAAGAAGAAATTTCGTGCGACAGCAAGTAATCAAAAAAGGTTTATGTGAAAACGAAGGGTGTCATCAAGTAGGAAAGCTCAACCGTTATAAAGGTAAATACTTGTGCCCAACTTGCCTGAACCCACAATATAAAGAACAAAACGCAACTCATTATTTGTTTCAACAAGAAAATGCCAATCTACCAGAAAATGTCCCACTACCTAGCTTGGAATACGGAGATATTGTTGAAGTTCGTAAAGCAGTTGACCGATTTATTATAAAACAACTCAGAGCAAAACAGAAATATGGTCACAGTAACAATTGGGCATACCAAGCCAATGATTGAAAAAACTTACAGAGGACTTTGCCAAACTCCCGGCTGTGGCAAAAAGGGTAGATTGACTTGGTATAAGCAAAAGTACGTCTGTCGAGATTGCGTAATTCCTCCAGATCCACCTCAACATGCCGTAGACTTCCTCAAGCAGTCGGAAAGTGCTTATACTCCAGAAAATACCCCAGCACCAGGATTTACACAAGCGGATATTGTAACTCTTAGAAAAAGAAGGTTGAACAATTGGGGCCGGGGCAAGAGGAAACGGGAAGTTCATGCAGAAAGAGATTAAGCTGGTACAAACAATTCGTGATTTGATGTACGAAGCTGTTGAAGGTATCTACGCAGGCGATTGCAAACATCTTACTGTGGGAAGACTTGAAGATACATTTGCTTTATTGAAGAAATTAGAAGATCTGCTTCTTGATCGTACATTACCAATATGAACGTTGGCGAACTACAGACCCTGCTCAACCTTTTTCCAGAAAATATGGAGATTGTGGTTTCCGAGAAATTTCATGAATTCCGGGTTCCCAACATTGGTAAAATTTCCGTGATCATTAGCAAAGAAGGACTTGACAAATATTACTTTGAGGATGATGGGGAATTAGTTGAAGGTGAGCAGATCGAAGAGGTGCTGTTGATTAACTAGGCCTTTAACGCAGCTTTAGCCAATGTTAGCCGTTCGGAATCACGCATACCATTAGCAAAATCCCCACCACCAAGAGTTGATCGTTTAGAACTTGAGGGCATCGTGCGAAGCTTTCCAACATGCTTCGCTAACCACTCGTCAGCTACCTTGTCCGAACGAATTGCTAGCGCAGTAATTTTGGAAGCATTAGCAGATCGTTGCTCTTCTTCCTTGATGGCCCTACAACGCTCCAGGAGGCCGTTTGACAGCCCTTCCCGGTATTCCCTCTTGGCGATACGGGAAAAGTCTCTGGGGCTGTAGAAAACGACACCAGAGGGCTTGTATGCATTGCTAAGGTTCCACACTTGGTTGTAGACAGATGAGAAACAATAGCTGGCGATTTCTGCCTGATCTTTGGGGCCATAAAAACAGAATGAAAGATTCCTTTTCCCACCAGTTCTCAAAAAGTGTTTGCAATCGAAATACGTATCCATTGCTGCCGCAAGGATAGAGATCCAAATTTGTCTATTCTTTGTTTCGATAACTGTGTCAACTCCATTTCCCGGCTCATTGTCCTGAAGTTGCACCGTAGCTTCAGCTTCATTGATACCGTGTTCCAGCATCAATTTGCGGGCGATTTCCAAAGCACTAGCGATTTCATTGTCGGAAGTATTGACGTCGGGGTTCGCAAGGGCTTTGAGTTTGCGAATTTTGTCCAGGATTTTTTCGTGTTCGGTCATAGGTTTTCCTTTGTAAATCAACCCCACCTATTTGGGAGTATAAGCATGTTTTGCGGGTTGTCAAGTGGACTAAATTCTCTTTTGTTTACCCGCCGCGATTTGCACGCGGGACAACCGGATTAACTTACCACTATAGATTTCTCTACTTCGTGGTCTGGACTATGCCTTTACCTTGCTTCTTTCGAAGTTTAGGTAGCGCCCGTCTAGTCTCTACACCTTCCGTAAATTATTACGGCTTGGCTCGGCATTGGGTCAACTTTCGTTAGGCCGTTCACCGAATTTGAGCGCATTCACACAGAGAGTTTCCTGCTCTGGTGCCCCTATTTGAAGTCCGGTGCTCTACTAACTGAGCTACGGGTAAAAATTGTTTCTTATTAAATCTCCTTTGCGGGTTCCTCCTGCCTACCTAGCAATATAAGCACAATTTCCCCGGTGTCAAGAGGCAGGACAAAAGAATTTTGAAATTTTCTCTAAGGAAGGATTAGATCAATTGCATTATTGCTTCAACAGGAATACTGTAGTTTCCGCCTTGCTTGAGAATATTAGCCAGGATTGCTAAATGTTTTTCGGCTACCTTAATATCTTTGGAACTGACCCTGTACCACTTGAGATGAACGGCCAAATCCTTCACATCATAAAGTTTGCCAGTTGTTCTCCATACAAATTCAAGATTTGCGCTGAGTGCTTTAGTTTCATATTCGGAACGTTTTTCTGGTTTAGTCAAATAATCAATACTAAATTTTAGTACTCCGTCTTTCTCCCATTGTAAAACATGTTCTAATTCATGGGCAACTAATTCAAGCTGTCGTAGTGGATCTATCGTTAAGCACCCAAAATCGAATGGAAGGTAGATATTTTTATACAGTGTAATAGCAACATTCTTCATAAACTCTTCTTTGTTTTTAATTCCTAACGTGTCTAGTACATTAGCGATTGCTTGGATACTGGATTCGTCTTTATTAGAAGAGATTTTACAACCAAACCGTTTTTCCAGCTTTGTTTTAATTTCTTTTAGTTGTTCTGCATAGATTTTTCGTTTTGTCCTATTCATCTTGTCCTCCATCGGATTCACAAGTGTCAATTGGCACACAAAGGGTTAAATATTCTCCTTCGTATTCCATAGCACCCTCGCAACATTCCCAAAGTCCGGGATTTACTAAGGTACAATCTTGTGCAGAATACCAATTTCCTTCAGAATTACAAATTTGAATCGTTTCCCCTTGACAACGGTCCTCACCCGACTTACATTCTTCCTGACAAGAAAGAACCATTAAAAAAAGAATAGGAAGTAGATATTTCATGGGTTACTCCTTTTGAAAACTAGTATAGCACAGAATACGAAAGGTTTGTAAAAGATGAAAGTAGTAAATACAGAACGTGTACCCATAAAGATGTGGCTAGACGATTTGGAGGATTCTGCGCTGGAGCAGGCAAAGAATATGGCCAATCTTCCGTTCGTTTATAAGTGGGTTGCAGTAATGCCAGATGGGCACTTCGGTTTCGGGGTGCCAATCGGGAGTGTTGTGGCAACTAAGGGGGTTGTGCTGCCTTCGATGGTCGGGGTGGATATTGGGTGTGGGGTTGCTTTTCTTCCAACAAACATTCCAGTTGATCTTTTGTATAAGGACACGGGAACTGTTGGATCTCTTATAAAGGGAATTGTGGGAAATATAAAAAGAAATGTTCCTGTTGGATTTGAGCACCACAAGACAAAGCAGCCTTGTATAGCTTTGGACTTGGCACTGGAGAAGTATGGACATCTTTCAGGAGATCTTCTAAATGAAGTTGAGCGTGGTTATTTCCAGGTAGGGACACTCGGAGGTGGTAATCACTTCGTAGACCTATGTAAAGACGATTCAAACAACCTTTGCATTCTTCTACATTCTGGAAGTAGAAATTTTGGAAAAAAGATTTGTGATTACTATACAAAAATTGCAAAGAATTTGAATGAATATTGGTACTCTTCTGTGGATTCGTCCTTGAGCCTTAGCTTCCTGCCTACAGACTGTAAAGAGGGTCTGGAGTATCTGGATTGGATGAATTTGGCCCTTGATTTTGCTGCTGAAAATAGACAACGAATGATGCAAGAATGTATTTCTGTTGTTTTGAACATGGTTAAGAAATATGATGGTTTTTCTGGAATTGAGCTAGGAGAACAGGTAAATATTCATCATAATTATGCAGCGATGGAAAACCACTACGGACAAAATGTAATGGTCCATCGAAAGGGCGCAACCAAGGCAACAGAGAAAACTACCGGTCTTATTCCAGGATCTATGGGAACAGCCAGTTATGTTGTTCAGGGTCTAGGAAATCCAGAAAGTTTCATGTCTTGCTCACATGGGGCAGGCAGACGAATGGGCAGGAAGGAAGCTATTAGAACCCTTGATCTTGAGGGAGAGAAGAAAAAGATGGAAGGCATTGTTCATGGCTTGACCAACAAGGACAAGCTGGATGAGGCCCCCGGTGCTTACAAGGATATCGAAGTCGTTATGAACAATCAGAAGGATCTTGTTCGAATTATCAAGACTCTTTACCCAATTGCTTCTATTAAGGGATAACTGTGGAACTCGCTCTTCAAAAATATCTTCGTAATGGCAAGTCCCCTGATGATCTTTTATCTACTTACGACATTCACTTCAAACGTCATGGAGAATATCCTAATCTAATCCTTTTCAAATATGGAATAGATACCCCCATGAGTGAGCAATTGTCCAGAGAAGCCCGTGGAATCATTCTTGACGAAAGCAAGAATTGGGAAGTTGTCTGCTATTCTTACCAACGCTTTTTCAATTATGGTGAAGGGTTTGCAGCAGAAATTGACTGGTCTACCGCCAAGGTTATGGACAAGGTGGACGGATCTTTGATGCAGGTATTCTGGTACAATAATACCTGGAATGTTGCTTCCTCCGGTCTAGCTGATGCAAGTGGACAGGTTAGCGATTTTGGGTTCACATTCAAGGAACTCTTCTGGAATGTTTGGCAATTACTCGGTTATCAATTGCCAAAAATTTCGACATATTCCTACGCTTTCGAACTGATTAGCAAATATAACCGAATAGTTTGCCAATACCCGGATTCCAGAATTATCCTTCATGGTGTGCGAGACTTGACAACTCTTCAGGAACTAGAGCCTGAGCCAATAGCTTTGGCTAATGGTTGGCAAGCCGTTGAGTCATACCCTTTGCAAACACTGAACGAAGTTGTTGAATTCGTTAAGAAGTTCAATCCAATCGAGAATGAAGGCTGCGTGATCCGAGACGCTTCCTATAATCGCCTAAAAATAAAGGCACCCCAATACGTAGCCTTAGCACATATTCGAGGAGGTATTTCAACAAAGGCCCTAATAGAATTAGTCAGAATTGGAAATGAGCCGGAGTTTCTTAGCTATTTTCCAGAATTTACCGAAGAATATATGGAAGTTAAGGCAAAGTACGAAAGTCTTGTAACTAAAATTACCAACGTATTCTCATACTATTCACCAATTATTGCTCAAAAGGATTACGCATTGGCCGTTAAACATTTTCCATATTCTGGAATTCTTTTTCAATTGAGGAAGACACCTGGGAAAACGGTTAAGGAATTGTTGGCAGAGGCGAGATTAGAATATATTAGTGAATTACTTAGCTAATTCTTCTATAGATAATTCTTCCATTAGCTTAGTTTTCACTAATTTGTCTAAATTTTCTGGCAATTCTTCTGCTCTTTTTACTGCGGTAACTTCAGGAATTTCTGGTACAGGTTCAGTATAAGCAACAGGCGAACTTCCCATACCATTTCTATGTGGTGGCTGTATTGCTGCCCTTTGAATCAATATTTCATGAAGGAATGTTGTAAGTTCTTTTACATCTGTTCTAAGATACACTATTTGATCTTGAAGATTCTCTGTTTTTGCTTTTAAAATTTCATACGCGGTATTAGCTGTGGCTTGGGCCTTTATTGCTTCAATTCGTGCGTTTTCAGCATCACGATTGAAGAAAAGTCCATATACCCCTGGAGTTGAAAGAACAAGAACTAGAATAGATGCTATAGGTGAAAATCCAAGTTTTCTCAACTTAGAAATTTTGTTAACCACATTTTCTTCTTTTTCTTTGTTTACCATTTTCCTGTCCTTTACGCTACTCGCCAAATTTCAATTCTCGCATCAGCACAACCAGCAGTAGAACCGGCATTTGCTGTTCTGTATTGTACCACAAATGTTTTTGCTGCTCCTGTAAAAACTATTTCTGCTGATCCGCCACCCCACATTCTTGAGGAAGAAACACCAGGACGATAAATTTGAACAACGCCAATTACCCCAACATCAGTAGAATTGTATAATTGCAGTTCTACGTTTTGGTTAACTGCACTTAAATCGACCACACTTTGCCAGCCGATTCTATAAGTTCCAGTAAGTGCTGGTGTGGTAAGTGTTAATTTATTTTGAAATAAAGTATCTCCAGTGGCTTTGCCTCTAAATCCCCCCTTGACTCAAAATTCCTCAGTCCACCCCCAGCTTGACGCAAAATTGGGAAATTACAGCGACACTATATTTGCATCCTCCTCTCTCGCCAAATCGTTCCCCGCCAGCGGCTCGCGGGGAACGGGAACGTCGCCCAGAACGATCAAGTGGGGGAAAGAAGCGATCTTGGTGCTGAAAAATTGAGCAAAATGAAAATATCAATAATTTTTAAACAATACCTAAGAGGGAAGTATATCTCTTATTGGATTAATTAGTTTATCGGCTTCATGTTTAGGAAGTTGCTTTGCCCAATCTGAGCACATAGCTTGCCAAAGAGATAAGGCACTACACCCTAACCTATTAGCAACGAATTGAGTCCACTCATGGTGATCTGCTAAGGCCATTGCCGCGTTACAGGAATCCATGACAGACGATATGTCTCTTTGGATTTTCATCCAAACATTTCCATATTTAATTTTTGAAAGGTCATTGAACACAACTCTCTCGGGCGCATCTTTACCAGGGAGCAGAATACAACCGGGGGATACTTCATTGTCTCCATCTAAAAATACACACGTTGGCCTTTTGAATCTCTTAGCAGACGCCATAAGCCCCAAAGCACAACCAACATGCGAAGTTCCAAATGGAATACTCTCGCATCTCAAATAAATATCCTTTCCATGATATGAAAGGGTTTCATCCAACAATGTTTTTGCTGCTATATCTTCAACATACAAATCACACTCCGGGTGCGATTCATCGTCCATTTTTGTCATTGCGAACTGAGGGCTAACTCCTGTGATGATTTCCTTTTCATGATCCGTTTCCAATATATATATCCTTGAATCCATTGGAAGTTCATCCAGAACGTAGGGTGAGTGCGTTGTCAGAACAATTTGAACTTCACGATCTCTACACTTATCAGCAAGATACCTAATAAGTCTACGTTGTGCACGAGGGTGTAAGGAAGATTCTATTTCATCTATAAGTATTAATCCATATTTGGGGAACTCTGCCTGAAGGAATTCAGCAATTGTTGTCTCTCCGGAACCTTGGTGAAATCCAGAATAAACAATGTTTGCCTTGCTAAGAACTGGAATTTCTCTCTTTTTGTCTAGGCTGGATATTGCCATCCTTGCGCCGTCGTAGTTTTTCCCCATAACAAAGGAAAAATGCTGCACTTGTTGTGGATCAAACGCAGTGGATGATACTTCGCTGTGTTTTGTTTTTGCTATTTTTGTATATCCTGTTCGTGCTCCAACAGGTTGAATACGGCTAAGATCAATATACTCAACGGGCCTAATTGGCCTATTGCGATTTCCAAGCCATTTTGTTGTGCGCTTTCTTACTGACAAATCTTCCCTGTTCAAATTTCCTTCCTTATATCCATATTTAATATCTACATTTTCAACTTTATCCCATGCGGTATCAGGGAAAAATGAGGACGCAAAAAGAGTATCCTTGGGGGTTGGTGACTTATACACACAAGCTGCTGCTTGCAAAATCGTGCTCTTCCCAGAACCGTTTTCACCGACTATCGCTATAATCGGGAATGAAAAATTAATTCTTTGCCCACCCCATCCCCTTAGATCGTGGATCTCAATCCACTCCAACCGTTTCGGCCACCCAGAGCCACTTCTCCATTTTTTATCAAGTCTTCGGACTTCCTGACTAAGACTCATTTTTCTTCCCCCCTTGATCGTTCTGGGCGACGTTCCCGTTCCCCGCGAGCCGCTGGCGGGGAACGATTTGAATGATTTTGCTACGACATGAAGTATCATATAAAAAATGAGAAATTGTCAACGGGTACACCTGTGACGGAAAGAAACCGGCCTTGACGCAGGGTGCTTTCAGGGCCGATACTGTTGGTTCATCCGATCTGATCGTGAGCGTGGAGCCCGTAGCTACAGGGCTGGGCTACCGTCTTGGGGGTATTGGGCATGGGCGATATCGTGAAGTACACGCCGAGCGGGATTGGTGACGGGAATTCTCTTGATTTGTTGCGAGAATGCCTGCGCGAAACCACACAGACGCCAGTCATTGAAGATGTGGTTCGGCTCATTGACAATCAACTAGACTCTATTGCTTTTGACCTGTTGGGAAATCCAAAATACTTATTAGACACTATTCTGAGATGGGAGCGCAGTTCTGTTTTTAGAAAGAAACACCGAGTAGTTACTATTGAAGAGGATTTTAAGAAATTCCTCGTTTTCGATGTCGATTTAAAAACACACATAGAAACAAGACGTATCAAGATAGTTAGAACTCCTTTCGCCGGGGAATCTTCGGTTCGGAAGACTGACTCTGATATGGAATCTTTGAATGCACGTTTTCCAATGCATCCTTTCGAGAAAAGGAACGAAGAATGGTTAAGGATAGGGAGCGGATACCGGGGAACTTGTGCAACCTGCGAAGGCAAGAAGACTTTTACTTGCAAGAAATGTGGTGGTGCAGGAGAGCGAACAATCCGTTGCCCTAAATGTCATGGAACTGGAGTCATGCTTACATGGGCAACTGGTTATTCAATGAAATTGAATGACATATTTAATCCTAAAAAGTTGGTGCCTGATACATACTATCACAAACAAGAGCAAGAGCGACAGTGTGACAGATGCTACGGACAAAAAGAAGTTCAAGAAAGGTGTTACCATTGCGGAGGAAACGGGGAAACAGACTGTACTGGTTGTAGGGGCTCCGGTGAACAATACCACAGGCACATGATTACAACAGGAACTGAGATAGACGAAATCAATAGGGTTGTTCCAAAGGAAATACCTCGCAAATGGGTCAGGCAAGTCAAAGCATCTGAGAAGGTCATTATCAGAGACTATCTCCCCGGTAACGTTGATTTGAGTGCCGGAGAATGCAACGTATACCTACAGCACGTTGGGATCACCGTCATCCCGGCTGTTGTCGTACACGTAAAAGCGGATGGGCAAGACGCGGAAGTGATCATCCTCAACAATCAGGCCTTCTCAAAGTCTAATGCGTTTGAATCTCATTCCGTTCTGATAGCCCTTATTATCATTGTATTGCTTCTGTTGGCCGTTGCTTTGGGCCTTGTGATTGATCGTGCAACACCCAAAGCCCCTGTTGCGCCCCAGCCGGTTGTTCAACCCGTTTCACAAAGTCCTATTGTTGCGCCGCCAGCCCCTATGGAAAAGAAAAAGGCAAAAGCTGGGAAAGGAAGACACAGGGAAGCCAAGTCGGAAGAAGTCACATACCCTGTAATGCCCGTACCTCCTCCCCCGGAAGAGACTTTGGATCAGTATCTTCGGCAAACGGATGCCGGGGTAGCAAAGCCCGCGAAAAGTACGAAGAAAAAGAAGAAAGTAGAGAATCCGTACTAGCGGCTACATCTTCACGCCAGGAGCACCATAATACTCCTTAGCCGCTGGTCCCTCCTCCGCTTGGGCCTTTGCGACCCATTCTTCATCCGTTGAATTCAGCGGCTCTGCCATTGAATATAGACCACCACCGCTGCTATTAGCCTCATTTAGTGCCGCCCAAGCGCGATCCCAATAATCCTCTGTCCAAGTCGTTGCTGGATCTCCTCCGATAAATGCTTTGGAAAATCCAGAAGGCAAAAACACCATGATCGCCCCGTTGGAAAAATAGACCACCCAAGTTCCACCTTCTTCGCCGCCACTCTGCGCCGCTGCCATTTCTTCTTCCGGGGACATTCCAGAATCAAAAGCAACACGCGAAACTGTAACTTCCTCTTGCCCTTCTGTGTCTTGTGAATCGCTTTGCTCAATTTGAATATCCTGCCCAATACGAAGCTGGGTTGCAATTCTGGCCATTCCTTCGTCATTAATTCCTAAGCGCATGAAGTACCTCCGTTGCTAGTCTCAACGGCAAGTATAGGAAAGGAATTGTAGGGATTCTAAAGATGGGGCAATGATTCTTGATTAGGCTTCATTTTCTGAACTTCGAAAATATCCTCATCGCCATCCACTGTGCCTGTTGCTATATCAAATTGTGCCCTGTCTTCTTCTGAAGGATAATCTCTAATCATGTCTTTGTCGGGGTTGTTTTGGAAGTCCTCGATTGCTTGATAATAGTGCCAGGTATACGCTTCCTCGGCTTCGGGTTGCGTAATGTCCGCAATGGGTTGCCCATCTGGTCCAAGTAATAGCCAAGCATCGGAGTCTTCGGAACCGCCCAGAGCATCGTATAACCGGACAGCGGCAATACCGTCTGAGAAGTAGTAGATTTCTCCTTTCTCAGAGAAATAGAACATGTCGGTGATTTCCAGGTCGTCCCTGTCCTTATCAAGACTTTTTGCGATTCTAGCAAATCCCTTGTCATCAATGCGATTCATGGGCTTCCTCCGGTGTTGTTCTCAACGGAGAATATAAGAGAGAATTTGTAGGGGCTCTAAAGAAGGGGGGAATTACTTGTCTTCCAACAGGGCTTTCGCTTCTTTCAGGGCAATAAAACGCAGCCAACCGCTGAGATCCAGCCCCACCTTGGCTGCGGCTTCGGTTAGCAGCTCCTTCTGTTCCGCTGTTAATCGTATCCTAACAAGAGACTCTTTTCGTTCGTCGTCGGATTTGCGTCTTTCCATGTTCACAATGTAGCCACGACAGGGCTACTTGTCAACGATAATAAATGAGAAAAAAGCAGTTGTACCCCTTGACTGTGGGCACAATGTGGTTACATTAGGATCAGGAGGGAATGAACATGGACGCCAGACACGAAAAAGCCATCATGATTGCCGCCACGGCCCAGATCGCGCGTAAGGGTGACCTGTGGCTGGTTCCGTCGCAGTCCCACACGGGAACCTACGTCGTGGACCTTGATACGGCTGAGAAGCCCTCCTGCTCGTGTCCGGACCATGAGACGCGGGGTTGCCGGTGCAAGCATATCATCGCCGTCGAGATCCTTCGTTCCGAGGGTCCGTTCCCGGCAGAGCCCAAGACGACCAGGGTCCGCGTTACCTACGGGCAGAACTGGACGGCGTACAACAACGCCCAGACGCATGAGAAGGAGCGCGTTTCCCACCTCCTCCGCGCCCTGTGTGATGGGATTGTGAACCCCGAGGTCAAAGGTGCCGGTCGCCCCCGGTTGCCCCTGTCAGACGTCGTTTTCGGCTCCGTCATGAAGGTCTATTCCACGGTTTCCGGTCGCCGGGCCGCTTCCGACATCCGGGACGCCAAGGAAAAGGGCCTGATCGATACAGCTCCCCACTACAACTCGATCTCCCGGTATCTGGACGACGCGAACCTGACTCCCATCCTCCAAACCCTGATCACGGAAAGCGCCATGCCCCTGTCCGAGATGGAACACGACTTCGCCGTTGACTCTTCCGGCTTCTCCACCTCTACCTACGACCGATGGTTCGATTACAAGTGGGGCCGGGAGCGCCGGGCCAACAAGTACGTCAAGGCGCATCTCATCTGCGGGACCAAGACCCACGTCGTCACCCGCGCGGTCATCACCGACCAAGATGCCAACGACTGCCCCGAGTTCAAGGGCCTGGTTGACAACACATGCGCGAATTTCGATGTGCGCGAAATCTCTGCCGATAAAGGCTACCTCTCGCAAGACAACTTCAAGACGGTCGTGGATAACGGCGCGGTCCCCTACATCCCCTTCAAGTCCAATTCCAGGGGTGACACGGGAACCCAGCTTTGGCGGAAGCTCTGGCACTTCTTCCAGTTCAACAGCGAGGAGTTTTTGACCCACTATCACAAGCGGTCCAACGTAGAAACCGTGTTCTCCATGATCAAGGCCAAGTTCGGCGGTTCCATTCGTTCCAAGTCCGAGACTGCCCAGACCAATGAAGTTCTGTGCAAGATCCTCTGCCACAACCTGACCGTTCTTGTTCAGGCCATTTTCGAGTTTGGGATCGAGCCGAAGTTCTGGGACGTGGAGAAGAAGACCGCGTAGTTGCAGTCCTTCTTGGTTGTCTCGGATATCCTACTGAGAACGCTTGACAGCATTCTGTTCAGTGATTACCTGTGGACTATCTGGAATTTTACCCAGAGAGCTATAGGGCGATGTCCGTAGCATAGCCGCAAAGGAGCAGGAGCATGACTAGTCCGCAGATCGTCTTTCGGCCAGAAGAGTTTAGCGACTTGTTCGACCATCTAGCAAATTACCCTTCAGACTACAAAAATATGCATACGCGCGCAATCCGACATAAAACCATTTTGGAAAACGGTGAAAAGGTGCAGGAACGGTTGCTTCGGTACTTGCACATCGTTCATCAGAAATCGGAAAATGTGATTGAAGGTGCTATTTCTGGAAAAGGAATTAGCGTTCTCTATGAAATCACCAGGGGGCGGAAGGCTGTTCCTGTGACATTTATTGAATTGAGTATCAACGACAAGGAAATGAAGCGACTGCAAACTCAGTTTAAAAAAGAACTATTCGACAGGGTGCGACTCGAACAAACAGAGCGAAAACAATTTCACAGGAGGAAAGGAATAGAAGGACAATACTATGTAAAGAGATGGAAACAGGGTTCTTTGATTACCGATGCGAACTGTCAACAAGCTTTAATTTCGGGCGAGCTTTCCCGATCTTTCCTTGAGAAGCTTGAGCCTTGGAAGTTCCAATTGATGTGCCCATAGCCAAGTAATTCAAGTTCACTTCATCGTATCCAAGATCTATATAAGAGAACGGCGTGTTTCTGCTTCCGCATGAACAGGGTGTCGCAATCAACCCCCTTTTTTTAACACTGACAAAGGGTTGATCGGCATATAGCTCAGAACCACAAGCGGAGCATTTACCCCAAAAAGGCTTTAATTCGTAACGAGCACACCATTTTTCTAAATCGACATTGAAGATTAGCAGGTAGCTGAAACCCAGATTGCTTGGCATAGTAGCCCTTCCGGCAGTAGATCTGGTTTTCTTCTCGGCCGCTTGAAAAACGCCTACCATTTTTCGTTCTACGATATCCACTTCTAATCTCCTCCACCCAGCAGACTCAAGATATCATTGTTGTTTTTGGCCCCCTTAAGACAGACGATGCTTGCTTGACTAGCTGGTCACACCTGTACCTCTTGACAACTGTCTGGAAAAGAGCGTCAATCAATAAAACGTTTGGAAAAATATTCATGGAGGGGAGGGTCAATGCCATTTTCAATTCAAGTCGAGGGACACCGATATTCCTTTCTTGGGCCAGTGACACTAAATCAGCTTCCGCCGAATTCCGGAGTTTACATGGTGATGGGTAGTGGTGGTATTCCAGTCTATATCGGCGAATCCGCAAACATCTGGGAACGTGTGAACAATCACCATCACCGTGAGCGTAGTTGGAAATACTATGGCAGTGGCAACAGTGTTCGCTATGTATTGATTCCAAACGCTAGTTTAAGAAAGAAAGTGGAGCAAGCCGCTATAGACAAATGGAATCCGCCAAGCAACAGAACATAACTCTTCTTTGAAAAGGAGGTGGGGGATGGGATCAGCAAACTACTGTCCAGAAGAGGCCAATCATCTCATTGGCCGGTTTCTTGGGGATAAAAAAGAGGCTCTTCAAAAGAGAGAAGAAGCTGCAACTGTGTTAATGGCTGAGTTTTCAGAGCTAATGGAACGACTTGGATTTGGGACAAAGAGAGATGTTCATACTGGACATTATGAAATAGGGGCACAATCCGGGGGCGTGTTTTTGCAATATGATTATAACGCCGGTTTTTATATGAAAAATTGGGATATTTCCCGCTTGCAAAAAGGAGCAGTTAAAATACCACTTTTATATAACGCTTTTAGTAACCTCTGGGAAAGCGAAGCCCTTGATGACTATATTGTGCCAGAGCCAGGGAAACCCAGAATGAGAAGAAGTGCCCTAGCCGAATTGGCAAAGTGGTTTATCGCAACACAGCAAGACTAGCCCCCCCATGCTTCGCCAACCGACCAATTGAGGAAAAGTGCTTTAAAACTAGACAAAAATTTCATCATTAACACTAGGGCCTTAAGAAACTGTGCGAATCTTCGTATAGTATAGAGATGGAGGGAGGAAGAACAGCTCGGAAACGTTGATAAAAGGTGTGTCAAGAAAAAAGCTTGACAATCGTGAAACGAATAATGCTTAAATCATTATCACTTGGGGAAAATCGTCAACAACGTGTCGGGAAGGCACAGAGATGCTCAATTGCCCTTTTCTCTCTGTCTCAGCCTGAACGGCTAGAAAGAGATCGGAGAATAAAATGAAATACTCCATCTCCATGACAGAGTTTAAAGCTCTGTCCGAAACACAGCAAGAAAATCAACTAGCAGCTTTGGTTGCGGCTACAAGGACCCCCCCAAACGGGGAGATAAAATTACTCGACAAACAAATTGAAATATTAGAAAGTAAGTTTGGTATTTCTTCTGAAGAAATGAAGAAAAGACTTTTTCATGGCCAAATGCGCGAAACAATGGAGATCTGCAATTGGCTAATGCTGCTACATACGCGAGGTGATCTTGTCGCGTACTCCTCACGATCCCGCTAGGCTTCTTACCTACTTGAGGGTTCACACTGATCGGATGGAAGCCCACCTGAAGGAAGGGTTCGTGCAAAAATCCGCCCTTGTCGTCCAATCCTTTCCAGGCGAATCAATCTGTATTAAGGGGCATCTTTCTTGTAAGGGTGAAATTTTAATTTCTGTCATCAAACGCTTAGTGATTGTTGACGGGGGGAGTGAGAAAAATCCTCTCGTTCAAACAAAAAGTTATTCCTACAACGCTTTCGTGGCTGGCTGGGGAACCTTCCTGCGCCACGATAACTCTCACGAACGAGAAGGACACCCGGACAATCACCACTACCATGAATTCGACTGGAGGACCGAAGAGGAGTTGTTAAGTAGTCCGGTATGGTGCGGTGAAAAAAATTGGCCGAACCTTTCCGAATTCATTAACAAGGCCAATGATTGGTATGACCGGCATGTTGATGAACTCCCTAACCCTGAGGGCGTGGTTCTGAATTTGGAACCCTACGCTTGCAGAATTCATGACCTCGTAGACCAGACTCCTTAGAACTTTTACATCGCCCAGACCGATGTAATTTGCGTCTGACTCAAAATTAATTTTCTGACTCAAAATTCACTCCTTTTCGGGGATTTTGGGGCAAAGCCAGCTCCAGTATGTGTTGTCCGTGTAACATCTACAGCAGATTGATAATTACTACCAAAAGTAACCCAACTGTTTAAAGTTCCACTTCCATCGGATATTGGTATTTTGCTAATAGTCGGTGTGGCTGTTGCATTTGCTGGGTCTTCTACAACTTTTGATCCAACATTCAAAGAAGCTACACCATTCGCCGCAGCTTTTTCTGTAGCAAGCAGTCTAGTAGCAATATCTGCCTCTAATTGTAGGTGAGTGCGTGTACCGACGTTAGATAGCCCTGTGTGGTCAATCTGTGCTCCCGCCCCTCCTGTATGGTCGTGAGTGTCCCCGCCCGTTACGTGGGCTCCTGGGTACGTTCCATGCGCTGTTAAAGCACGGGCCGCAGTTTGATAGTGAAGATGGCCATCATGATCTAAATTGAGAAGTAAATCATGGTCCGCTGCAACCGCCGCTGTTACTGGAGCATTTTGTCCTAACATTGGCCTAACATCTAAAACAGAGGTAATTGCTGCATCCCCGTCATGAGAAACAATTCCTGCGGCTCTCATACTATAATGTTGTAAAATTTCCGGTACAACAGGAAATGCTCCAGCTTCCGCAGAAACTTGATCCGCATAATCAACTTGACCATAAACACAATAATAAACTTCACCTCCAGAATTTACAACAACATACCATGCGTCCTTTTTCCAATGATTTGCACCAGGATACACAACAGGACCGGCACCAAGATCTAAATGTACAGTATCAATAACAGTTGACAGTGTATATGTCCAACCTCCAGCTCCGTCATTCGAAACATAATAGAAAGGTACATCAGCGCCCCCAGCAATATCTCTTTCACTAATGCCCAAAGTAAATGACCCTGTACTAACATTTAGTTTTAAAGCTGTACCACTTGCCGTTACTATCCCACCAGATACAGAAAGTGGCCCAATTACATCTTCAAAAAATTCTTGAAATCTAGATAAACTATGGTTAATTTCTATTTCATCTCTTGTTAATAGGACAATATCTGTCGCACTTGCTACTGCTTGTGCTAAAATAATATTTTCAGCGTAGGCAGGTTGTACAACATTGTGTTGGATTACAGAGTTTTTATCTACATAAACATATTCTGTTGAGGAAGCTGTAATTGTTACAGTACTTCCTGACCATGAAACTTGAATTGGGTCAACGCCGTCATTTACATATCCTACACCGGCAGCAACATTAAGAACCCTGCTTGGGCTAGCGTTCCGCGTTACTTCTCCACCAGAAGATAAACCTGTTAAAAATGAGGCTTTTCCATAACTCAACATGGGTAGTAGTTTTGATGTAGTAGATCCTACCCTGTTCTCACCTAATATTACTGATCCTTCATCTCCAGAAGTAACATCTTGGAAAGTTGCGCTTAAATTTGCACCAACTGTATTATCAAACCTTGCCCGTGTTGCACTGCCGGAAAAATGAACGTTTGCAGCAGCAGACTCAATTAAAATATCTTTCGTAAACCCTGAACCGGCAAAGTTCAAAATAGATACGTTATGTGCAATAAGATTTGAAACTCCATCTGTCCCGACTCGTAACGCATTCAAGCCTTTGTTCAATTGGCAGGATAATAGAGTAAGCGTTGCACCATCATTAACAAAAAACCCGTCAGTTGTTCCACCAACTTCGAACAAACAGTTGACCGCTACCATTTTTGCATTTGTTCCGGAAACAGAAAACCCACGAACAACTTTATCGGTTAAAGATGAACAAAGGCCAGTTTGTACAGAAACATCACCAAAATCTGAAACATGGACTAATTCTTGTATAATATTTCCAGCATAAGCAACAGCAAAAGTTTGTACAAGCATTACTCCGCGTGATATTGTTGGAGCACAGAGAATTCCATAATATCCTCTGGAAATAGCAACTTCAATAACAGAGGCAGGACGAGTGTCATTGTCCAAATGCACAATCGCTGCTTTCCCAGCATTTGTTGGCCCCCATACTCCTACATCTTTTAGTACAGAGGCCGCACTCATTGTAATAAAATGGTTTGTAAGATCTGTTGACTTTAGAATAGTAGTTTGCCAACCAGATCCTTCAAGCTTTACGTAAGGATTCAAAGTGAATGGAGCAACATCGTAAATCCCTGGTGCAGCAACTACTCTATAAGGCTTTGCACTTGTTGCGCAAGAATTGGCAAGGGCTATTGCATCTGTTAAGAGTTTGAATGGGCGAGAAGGTGTTCCATCTTCTACGTAAGTATCCGTGCGATTTACATCTGAGTAAACTTCATCCGTTCCTGGGGAATAGGATTGATCTACAAGCTCTTGGGAAGCTAATGCATCAGCTTCCGTAAATACATTGGTTTCAGAAATTCTTATTGACATTTTATCCTCAATGGGGATGAAGGAAGGTTAGGAGATATTCCCCAGAGAATATTGAATCACAGATTTGGTAGGTGAGCTAAAGGAGGGTTAGTTGCCGAAGTGGTAAATCTTGTCAGTGTCTACTTCTGCTTTGGTGGGAATGAAGATTTTTAGCAAGCCGTTTTCGAAAGTAACAGTCAGTTTGGATAGATCCAATTTATCAGAAACATTAAATTCGTGTTTAAATTCACACGCGAACTTGCTACCATAAACGGAAGATCCCTCTTTGTTGGAGTCCCCATTAATAAACAGCTTGTTCTTTTTTGACCATACTTTGATATCTTCTTTGCGAAACCCTGCCAAAGCATACAGAATATCAGTACCGATCAGTTGGGTAGAATTTTCTGCATATTTTGGGATTAATGCGCTAGGCGGTTTGCTCTCTGTTGGAGTGTTGAAGAAGAAAGACTTGAAGAACGGATCATTTCCAAAAATGTCGAATACCATTGGCCACCTCCACCCATATTTGGGTGTTTTCTGGGATAGGACAATTTGCCTATCACCAGTGTTTCCCGAAATTGGGAAACTTGTTGGATGAAATTATCCAGCAATTGTGGAGTATAACTGATGGAATTGCTGATGTCAAGAAGAAAATTAGCTAACAACAATAATTTTTTGCCAGTCGGGATCGATGGAGATAGGAGGGGATTCTTCGGGGATGTGGGACCAACTTTGGCGTTTACCTATAAGGTAAACATGCGTTTCATCGATATCAAATTCTTTTGCTAAAATTTTTGCGGGAGCGCCCTGATCAAACAAATATCGTATTTCAAGAACTTTTTTTAATGTTAGTCTCTTTTTAGCTTTTTCGGACTTTTTTCTCCCTTCTTTTTCATTTTTCCATCTGTATAATGTAGCATTGTGTGTTTTCATTATCTTTGAAATTTCCAATATAGGAAGTCCTTGTTCATATAATTCGAAAAATTCCTCTTTTTTGCTTTTTACAGGTTTTAAATAATATCCCTCAAATTCTTCTTTGCATCTATGTATAATGGTATTTCTTGCACACTGTAAAACACGCCCAGCTTCTGCTGCTTTTGAAAATTCCCCCACCGGGGTGACATAAATATACTGAAGCCTGTTACGCAAGCTTTCTCCAATCTTATTTCGGCGCTCTAGGGAAAGAGGCTGTTTGCGCCAAGGAGCACTATCTCCTGCTTGGGCTTTGCTCATATTCCGCCTTGCCTCCAATGGTCTAACTTTTTTTATTTTTGCTGCTCTCTGTTTTTCTCTGAATTCTTCACCAAAATGTTTTCCATACATATGGTGATCTTTCCCCATATGTGTTCCTTTTGTAGTTTTACTTTGCTTTTGTTTAGACGACTTCGACCTCTTTTTTCCCGTATTGGCTTTTATTGCGGCGAGTCTTAGTTTTTCTTTTTCCTCTTCTGTTAGTTTTCTTCCTTTTGGGTGTTTTCCATACATAGGATGTTCTGGCCCAGATACATGAAAGTCAAATCCGTTTGAAGTCTGCTTAGCTTTGTTATAAAATATGGAGTTTTTACCTACGTCATATTTTTTATGTAATTCTATTTCACACAACACAGCTAATTTTCTTGAAGGAAATTCAACCAAAATAATTTTTAAGAAATTCTCAAGTCCTTCTCCTTCTATAATTTTCTTTAAGGAACGAGAAGACCCCATGTATTGTGTGTCTTGAATTGGAAGACAATTACAGGAACGTGCTCCTATATATTTCATGTCATTAACGAGATTAAGAATTAGGTAGGTATAGTGGTACTTTTTATCTTTTGAAGGTTCTGCCATAACAGAAGTATAATACGAAATTTGTAGGAAAGTTAAAAAGGCTGAGGGAAAAAAACTATGCAACAGTACCTAGAACCCAACCAACTAGAACGTTACCTGCTGCCCAGTCAGTACCGGCAGAGTTGTCAACCACAAGTTGACCGCCAGCAGTAGCTACCGCACCCGTCCAGGCAATGCGGGTGTAGTTCGCAGCCGCCGTTAGAATGTCCAGGCTGTAAGCTGCGATTGCGGAGCACCCGAAATCGAAATTGACCTGACCACAAAGAACGTCCTGTGCAGTAAAGGCATAGCGGATTGGGAAGAGTTGGCGCTTGCTTGCGGCTACTGCTGTTGCGCGGTTCATTACTTCGCCTGGGTCAACACCCGCTAGTACACAGGTCAGTGCGGCTGCGGCGGTGATGTCCGATTGTAGTTCGGTATAGCACTGAACGTACCACTGAGCATCCCCGGCTGCGCCCATTACTGTTGCGCGAACACGAAGACCTAGAACTGAGTGGGCATTAATTGCAGCAGCAAGTGCAGCAGCCATTAGAATGGTATCGGCTTCTTCGGCACCGGCTGACGAACGGAGGAAATCATTCTCGTCTACAACAACATCGCGGGCTTCTAAAGTTGCAACTACAACACCGCCAATACTGAATTCATAAGAAGCACCATCAGCGGGACGATCCGCATTCCCAGCACCATCGTCAAATGCGATGACACATGAACTTGGGGTTCCCTTATCTACAACTACCCCGGCCAGCGCACCGGACCTAATGTTTGCTGCATCAACAACATTGTCTGCAATTGTCGGGTTTGGGTAGGTACCGGCAAGTTCCCCACCGGCTGCGGCTGCATTTAGAGTAAGCCGCCAAACAGCAGCGCCGGTAGCCGCATCCGCACATTCGTAGGTATTATTTAGTGCAGTGTCAACCCAACGAGAACCAACGACATAGCCCGCCACATCGTCATCACCAACTGCTGGCGGAACAACTGCCGTCATGTTGTCTTGTACAATTACGTAGGTACCTGCCCCGGTCCTCATCATATGGCCGAGTGCAACACCAGCGAAATCGGTGTCCATAACTGCGCCAGCGGTTGCAACATTAGCAGCATCAGTTACATCAGCCAGGGCTTCAATGCCATCCAGTTTGGTTTTATCTGCTGCGCCAAGTGTTTGTGTCGTACTTACTCTTACTGACATTTTTTCCTCCATCTGCGGCTATACCGCAGTAGAATTTTTAAAAGTTAGATTGAGAACCCGGTAATCCAAATTTCTGCCGTGGCAGTGCCGCCGCTTGAGTCCGCCCCTGTGGTATTGCAATGAATTGTAGAATTAGCGGCCAGCGCAACTGCTAGTGCTCCGGTGATTGGGATACTGTAAGTTGTATTAATCACGGTCAAACCGGGCAGAACTGTTGGCCCAAGAATTTGTGTTCCACCTAAAGACGACCCGATAGTTACGATCGCGTCCCCGTTTAGTGGGGCACCAGCCGCAGCAGTAAGACGGAAAGTTAAATGGGTCGGAATGAAGAAGTCTGTAGAAATACCCGTTGTAACACCCGTATAAGCTGCAACTGCCTTCATGTTAATGCCAGTGATGCGACATTTGATTTGTGTTCCTTCAGCAAAAGAAACAAGAGCCGAACCATTCCAGAGGTATAGCATAGAATCTGCTTCTACGTATACTTGAGTTCCTGTGGTCGGAATCACGTCTGCCCAAGCAGCTTCACCGGCTTGCCATTCGTAAATGCGATTAATGGTCCAACCATTTGCCGTAACAAGTGCCCAGTACCGAGCACCGTCAGCAGGAGAAGCCGGAAGTGCCGCAGTATTGTCAAAACGAGAGAGAACTGATTCCTGGAAATCAGTGTGCTCTTTTGGGGCTTCATCCATTGGACGACCCACTAGATTATCCATGTCATTCGCGGTTTGGAGAACGCCGTCGATGTAAACGCGAATGTGCCCGTGCGTAATGTGGGTGGCAAGGTCCGTACAAAGTGCAGTATCAAACTGTACCTTGCTAATTGGGATATAGATTGTAGCCTGCCCATTGACCAAATACCCGCTAGCAAGTGAGCATTTTGAGGTCGTTGCGCCGACGATCTTAACTAGTGTTTCTGCCATTTGTTTCTTCCTTTTCTTTAGGCGACAGATTCTCCGTCGCTTTTGTATTTAATCTAGCAAATACCTTTTGGTAGTTTGCTAATTTTGATTAAACCACAGATTTAGTTGGGTTGTTTAAAGAGGCGGGAAAAAACTTTTAACTTGACTTAAATAAGCTCTTGATTTCTACTAATCACTTGGTAACTTCCTCGCTCAAGTAACCTAAGTTTGCCATTTAGGTACACGATACAGCCACCATTCACCAATTCTCGCTCAACGGGCTCTTTCATTTGCCCAGTCTTCGTACTCATAAATAGGGCTCGCTCATCTTCAGTAGCGACTCTACAAATGCTGCCTTCCGGGAAAATAGAGTCACGAAAGTAGCAGGAACGTCGTAATTGAACTACTAACATTTTAATCTATCACCAATCTGAATTATCTTCATTATAGGGACCCTTCCATATACTGCCGTCTTCATAGGGGTGTTCTTTTGGTACGTCAGACTTATCAATGTCAAAAACAACATTATTTTTTAATTCCTTGGGAAAAGTTTCATCCAACAAGATAAGCTCTTTCAGCAAATCCTCATCAATGTTCGGGTCATGCGCTGAGTAATCTTCAGTCAGGTTATCCAATTCCGGATCATATTCTTCACTAATGTATGAAATAAGGTCCAACTCATCTTTTTCAAATCCCCAACCCCAGCCATTATCATTAAATGTAGACAACCATGCTACATAAACAGTAGTTTTCTCCGGTACAATTTGAGCTAGTCGTTTTTCTGTAAAGTTTGTAATACCCTTTTTAACCATTTGCTTATATCCTTTGTTGAGAAATTTCGAAGATTCTAGTTTAGCATAATAGCCATGTATATTATAAAGTCAAGCTCGTATTTTACCACTTGACAAAACGGATTTCGTAATTAGATTGAGATTAGGCAATTAAACCAGAGAGGTGAAAAACGGGGTATTTTTAATGGATAACACACTTGAGGATCTAAAGAAGGAACTTGAAGAATTAAAGATATTGTATCGAGAAGCGAAACAAAGTGAATTGATGTACCAAAACATTGTTCATTTTTTGCTTGATAATAAGGTACCAGAAAGTAAGCTGGTTGAATTGCGAAACAGTATATCTTGAAAATTATCTTTTTGGACATTGATGGTTGTCTTGCGCCTATCCCAAGGCCATTTCATCAAGATTTGTTTAAAGTTGATTGTGTAAAGTATTTCGAAAGTATTTTTGAATCAGTGCCCGATGCTAAAATTGTATTATCTTCAACTTGGAGAATTGGGCAGAGTATTAAAGAACTTCGAAAACATCTGGGAAAATGTGGCTTGTCTTGTGCGGATCGTATAATAGGAAAGACTGTTGATTATACTGAAACTGGTGAATTCTTATATTTAACCAGAGGACAGGAAATTTCTACTTGGTTAATGGATCAAACAAATATAGAATCGTATGTTATCATTGACGATGATATTGATATAAGCCCACATCAAAATAGGTGGGTTCAGCCAAAGCATGAATTGGGTATTCAAGAAAATGACGCGATAGATTGCGTAAGGATTTTGAAGACAGAACGGAAAAGAGGCTCAAGATGAATATAAATTATTGTGCTATTGTAAAACTTATGGAAATTTATCCAGATGATCTGCGAAGAATTGTGGTATTATTGGAAACTGTACTTTTCCCCACGAATAAAGTAGATCAGTATTTGATGAGCGGGATTACTAATTTTATGCGGGAAAAGCTTGTTGAATATGAGAATCGTCAGCAGGAACACTTTTCTGATCTGTTAAAGAATTCTGCTGTTACTGGGGCTTCCCCAGAGGGAAATTATACCGTAAGCTGGACCACTACAGATGAGGAAGATGTGGACAAAACTGAAGTAACCGTTGCCCCAGATTTTCCTTATCCGGAAGGCACAGCGGAAAAGAAGCGAGCAAGTAAGAAGGCAAAGAAGCGAAAGGCTAAGTAATGAGATATTTCATTTTTTCACTTTTCCTTCTTGGTTGCTCAACGGCTACAGCAAGAGCGCCTGTAACTGATGCTAATGGGTTTGTTCATTCCTGGAACTCTAGCCGCTGTCAGGTGCTTCTCGATCTTCGGGATGCATCGACATGGGGGGCTGCGTTTGCCGGGGGTCTAGCGGGCGTTGGGGGCCTCTCAGCGGCATTCCCAGAAGATGATCACAAGAACACTAGGCTTGCTCTTGGTATTACTTCGGCAGTTGTTGCCGCAGCAGCAACATCTTTGACTGTTTTGGCAAAGATGAAGAGTTCTGAGTTTTCGCAGTATTGTAACGAAAGTATTGATATTATTACTCCACCTGTTGTTGAACCTGTTGCAAAAATTGATGATCCTATCCCATCCGTTTCCGATGCTTATTCTGGTGATGCCGGTATTGAGTAAATTTCTTTCTGCCTCTTGACAATTCCCTTTTCGTGCATATACTCCCAAGTATGGGCAAGCAGTCAAACAGCAAAACGTTTGTTTCTTGGGCACAGGAGCACCAGGATATGGAGCGTCCTTGCTCTTGTGCCTTTGATGCAAGTTTCCGTGGCGGTCATACTACTGATTGCGAATTCAGGAAGTCTTGGGCCGAGATGTTTGATGCTTGGAGATCCGAAGTTTCTTGGTGGGACGACATGTGGAAGTCGGGAAGGTACATTCCCCAATGCTGAACTGTGTACAGTGCAAAGGCCCTGCTCATTTGGCTACTGGCTGGGTTATGCAGCAAGATCCTCTGCTCATCCTTTGTGGCCGTTGTGCTAAAGAGTTTGCCAAGTGGTACAAGGGCAGGCAAGAGCAATTCAGTCACCTAACAAAAGAGCAAAAGAAGCTGGCTAAGGCTTGTGGTATGGAACCTGAAGCTTTTACTGAAGCTGCAATGAAATCTGTAAAGGGAGATTAGAAATGACAACCTTCCTCACAAGCGATCCCCATCTAGGGCACAGTAAAATTTTGCTGTACGAAAACCGGCCTTTTACTGACGTAGACCATATGAATTCCGAAATCATCAAGCGTTGGAATTCTGTAGTTAAGAAGACAGATACAGTAATTGTTCTTGGTGACTTTGCGCTTGCTCCGCGCAGTAGGGTTCGCGAAATTATTGCGAAATTGCATGGCACAAAATGGCTGGTAATGGGTAATCATGACAGAGGAAGATCCGTAACTTGGTGGCAAGGTGTAGGCTTTGCAAGAGTGTTTGAGTTCCCAATTATCTATAAGGATTTTTACATCCTGTCCCATGAACCCGTGTACATGAATGATTCTATGCCTTTTTTGAACATTCATGGCCATATTCATAGTAAAGTTCTTAGTGGGTGGAATTACGTAAATGTTTCGGTAGAACGTTGGAATTACACGCCAATAACTTTTGACTCAATCAAAAAGCTTGTGGAGAAGGAAACAACTTAACTTTCTTCCTTACATTATGCTACACTATGATCATGTCCCGCAACAATGACGAAACAAAGTCGATAACTCTTCCACCAAAAGACGAAGAAGTTACCAGACCCATTACTTTACCACCACGACCAAAGTGTGGAAAACCGGAAGATTCTTACTGTATGTTCAGAGATCCCGCCGATGGTTCTTGTGCCAAAAGAATAACCACTTGCCGATGGAAAATTAGTTTGAAAAAAGTTTAGTTCAGGGTCTTGACAACGTTTGAAAGATGGCTATATTGCTAGTTGTGGGCAGGGGGAAGTGGATTTACAAAGGAATTTGAAATGTCCTACCTGATCAAATACAGTAATGGTGCCTACAATTGGGGCAGTGGGCATGAGGTTGCAAAAGAAGAAGCTTCCAAATATTCTACAGAGCAGGAAGCATATGCAATTGCAAAAGGCATTGTGGGGGAAAGTCTTTATGGCATCCAGGAAATCGAGTATGTTTCAGACACAGCTTCCCCAGCAAAGCGCGGTATGCCTCGTCAAGATTCCGTAACCGATCAGCTAAAGGATCTCGTCAACTTAGCTAACCAGAACGGAATGTATGACGCAGCCGATTGGCTTATTAACCAGTTGAATAAGTAAGAGGAGTAATTTAAAATGAAAATCGAGAAGAAGGACAAGAAGGTAACTATCAATTTCAAGGACGGAATTGGTTTTGGCTGTGCGTTGGCCATGATTCTTTCATACACACTCAACCACTCAATTCTGTGGGCAATTCTTCACGGAATCTTTGGCTGGTTTTACGTGATCTATTTTGCAATCGTGCATTAAGGAGTAATTTTCCATGTACTTCGGATACAAGGATAAGGAAGAGTTGAAAGCTGCTATTGTGGTTGCAGCAGGGAAAGAATACAACGGCTATATTTGTCTTGATGTTTTCAAAGATGCAAAATGGACTGAGTTTGAAAGTTTCAATGATCTGGTTTGCTACGTAATTACAGACTCCGAATATTGGAATGGAGATTACTAATGTCATATCACATCAAGTCCGGTAAGCATCTTGGCGTTGTTCGCTCCTGGATGCAGCATTCAGCGGTTAATGGCGATCAGGTTACTTGGGGTTCCAATGAGCAGTTGAAGATGCGTATTAACCTTACCCCAGATGTTATGGAACACTTGGCCCAGGATATCGCCAATGCAGCGGTTGGCGAAGTATTGGCCGATGTTTCCAATCTTTCGCGCATTCTTGATCGTGCTGACCAAACATTGAAGAAGCTTTGGCCAAAAGAGGAGAACATTGAAATCCGCGATGCCTACTCTTCGCTACTGTGGGATCTGACATTGGCCAAGTCCGAATTGGCCAAGATGCTGGAGAAGAAGGATTAACCTATGATACCTACGATACCACTATTTCTGAGTAATGACGAATACAAATTCATTAATTTTTGCAAACAAGAGGGCTCTGGTGGAATGGCAGGAGTTGTGGATTTTTGGGCAAACCGTGGTGGAATGGATAGGGAGTTTGCCGAGAAATGCAAAATCAATATTGCCCATTACGCACTTGGAATCATCCGTGTGATTAATCCTTATCATTTTATGGAAAGTCTTGTTGATAAGCTGTGTCCTTATCCTCATATTGGATACGCACTTGATATGGAGTATTTTGACCGGGTTATCATTTTCTGCATTACCGAAATTGCTATCACAAAGGTAGTTGATATTCCAGGTTATGCAGAGTGGCTTGAGAATACAAAGAAGGGGGTAAGTTAAAATGGAAAATCTCTATATAATCAGAAACAAAATTACTAACCTGTTGATTGGTCTTGATCGTGATTCAGGTGGATATCCTTTTGAAACAAATCTCCCTAGCGCAAAATTTTGGAGGAGTTCAGAAGAGGCAAAGAAGTATATGAAGATCATGCATAAAATAGACTGGGAGCTTTGTGAATTCAACTATACACTCAACCCGATTAAGGAGTAGTAACCAACAATGTCAATCGAGAATCACCCGAATTTCCATGCGGTTAACTTCATGTCAATGTTCTTTTCCAGTATTGAATATTGCTTGCGCGGTAAGGGTGAAACATACAAGAAAGAAGCAATGTGCTTTATCGCAGGTTCACAAAGTTGGAAAGAGCAGATTATGAAGCTTGTTGAAGAAATCGAGGAAGATGTTGACTGTGCTGTGGAATTTGCAGAGAAGAAGGAAAAGAGTAATTCATGAACATCGGCTTAGGAATTCGCAAAAATGCTAACGAAACTTGGCTTCAGGCGGCTCTTCGTAATGCTGCTCCCTATGGTCTGGAAATCGAAGTTAAGGAAGAGTATGACCACTGTATTGCTCAAGGCGAAGACGAGGCCAGAGCAGCCTTGAACGCCTGCTATGAGTGGGATGTTGCCTTGCTGATGGATGAGAGTGAGGTAGAATGATGGAAGATTACGAAACCACTTTTGAAGAATTTTGGAAAGAGCTTGTAGAGAACCCAGACGGATCTTTGAACATTGATCAAGTAAAGCGGGAATTACACGATTATTCAAAAATGCTTGATGAAGTTCCCAAGGTATATTGCCACGTTACTGGTGGACTGATTTCGAAAGCTAATACAAAGGCGGAAGAGGTTATTGAGGAATTTGAGAATTATGTTGAAAAGAGGATTCGGGAAAGATTGGAAGAAGAAAAAGGCTAGTTTTTTTTGGGAATTATATACTTAACTCCCTGGCGATTCGGTGAGACGAGATGCGCGGGCTAGGCGTTGGTTTTGCGAACCAAGATCCATTCATGCGGGGAACATCCGTTCTTGCATGGTGGGAAGGGTTCACCTTGAACGCAGGTTGCTTCTCTCCCGCAAACGCTGCACTTGTAGATCCCGGACATTGGTACGGTTTGACCGGACTTATACCCCATGACTGACTCCTTGGTTATCGACATCCCATCGTGGGAGATCGGTCGGACGGGGATTTACGCGGAGAGCGTTCTGCGCGGAATCAAGCCGATTGCAGAGTTGATGATTGGGAAGGCGCAGGAAGTCTTGGTGCGGGAGGAACTGGAGAGATTGGGGGTACTCTGGGAAAGTGCAAAGGTGGCTGAGACGCACGTTGAGTTCTTGTTGTTCGCGCATGAACACCTCCGCGACGTGGCGCGGCGGGAACTCGGGCTCCCCTACAACGAGGACGTCTTCGCGCACTGGATCAGGGGGAAGATGTTCGGCTACGCTGAAAACCAGATAGCGGAATACTGCGCGGAACAAAAGGAGCATTTTAACCGGGAAAAGTCAACGTGATAATGCGAATGATACTTGACTCCCTTCCAATGATGGTTATACTTAGATATAGGAAGGGAGAAACACAATGAGCCGTTCAACCATCAGCACGTTCCAGTTGTTCGAGATGTTCCCGGACCAGGAAACCGCCCGGCTGTACCTGGAAGGGCGGAGATGGAAGAGCGGCGTTTCTTGCCCTATCTGCGGGGCTGTTTCCAATATCACGACTCGGAAGGACGGCTTCTATCGCTGCAACAACTGCCATGAGGATTTCACCGTCCGCACCGGGACCATTTTCGAGCGGTCCCATGTCCCGCTGCACAAGTGGATCTATGCTATCTACATCCTCATGACGGCCCGCAAGGGCGTTTCCAGCCTACAGCTCGGCAAGGAGATCGGGGTCACGCAGAAGACGGCTTGGTTCATGCTCCAACGGCTTCGAGAGGCTTGTGGAAACGATGCCACAATGTTGACCGGGATCGTGGAAATAGACGAAACCTATATCGGTGGCAAGGAGAAGAACAAGCACGAGTCCAAGAAGAACCACGAGGGCCGTGGGTCGGTCGGCAAGACCCCGGTTATCGGCATGAGGGAGCGGGGCGGCAGGGTCAAGGCGAAGCCCGTGAGGGACGTGGACGGGGCGACGATGAAGGCGACCATCGAGGCGAACGTGTCTCCCGGTTCGACCTTGCACACGGACGAGGGTTCGGCGTACAGTTCCCTGGACGCGACGTACATCCGGGCCGCGATCAACCACTCGGCGGGCGAGTACAGCAAGGACGGCGTGACGACGAACGGCATGGAGTCTGTTTGGGCCGTGATGAAGCGGGGGATCTACGGTGTCTACCACCACGTCAGCGACAAGCACTTGGTTCGCTACGCCAACGAATTCGCCTTCCGGCTTAACGAGGGCGACGTGAAGCGGCATACACTGGAACGGTTGGCGTCTGTTGTCGATGCTACCGTTGGGAAGCGGATCACCTTCGCGGAGTTGACAGCATGAAGGAACAAAAAGAGCAACTAGACAAGGTTATTGATAAAATACTTTCCTACAAACCAGAGAAGAAACAGAAAAAGAAAAGAGCACTTGTTGAAAACGCTATTGTTGACAGAAAATCCAAATAGGAATCAATGAAGACTTCTCCTACAAATCAAAAACTACGGTGTGGGTACTATACCCCGCAGACGATTGCCAGATTTCTTTGTCAATGGGCGATAACCAATTCGAGTGCAAAAATACTAGAACCTAGTTGTGGAGATGGGAATGTCCTTATCGAAGCCGCAAATGTTCTTTCTCAATTTGGATCTTCATCAATAGAGATTGGCAAACAGCTTAACGGTGTTGAGTTGTACGACAGCGAAGCGATCCGTTGCATCGATAGACTCAAGGAAATAGGAATCAATGTTCCCAGACATAACATTACCATCGGAGACTTTTTCCTTTGGTGCCAGGATATGAACGGGGGTGGCCCACGATTTGATGCTATCGTTGGAAATCCACCGTTTATTAGATACCAGAATTTTTCTGAAGATCAGAAGAAAATCGCAATAAGCATCATGAATAAGGCAGGGCTAAGGCCAAATCGGCTAATGAATGCTTGGGTTCCATTTTTGGTTGTTTCCACAAAACTGCTTGGCGATCATGGCAGGCTCGCCATGGTCATTCCTGCTGAGTTGTTGCAAGTGAATTACGCCGCAGAGACTCGTAGGTTCTTGAGTGAAAACTTCAGCCGGATCGCCTTGATAACTTTTCGACACTTGGTATTCGATGGTATTCAGCAAGAAGTCGTTCTTCTCTTGGGAGAGAAAAACGGGGATGAGCGAAATGGAATAACGACCATTGAATTCGATGGGGCGGAAGACCTTGTATCAGAAAACAACTTCATCATTCCCAGGGATGAATTAAAACCCATTGACCATACAGCCGAGAAATGGACACAGTATTTCTTGGAGAGCGAAGAAATATTACTGCTTAGAAAATTAAGAAAAGATCAAAAGATAAAGAAGCTGTCGAATTATGCCGAAGTTGATGTGGGCATTGTTTCAGGTATGAATGAATTCTTTGTTTCTACCAAAGAAAAGCTGCAAGAATACAACTTGGCACGCTATGCATTGCCCATTGTGTCTCGCTCTGCCCGACTTGAGGGTATCAAGTACGCAAAAAGTGACTGGGAAAGTGATGCTGAAAAGAATTTACGTTCTTATTTGCTCGATTTCAGCTCCGTTCGCAAGGATAGACTCCCAGAATCAGTGAAGAGGTACGTGGAGTACGGGGAGAAGAATGACTTTCACATAGGATACAAATGCCGCATTCGTAATCCATGGTATGTTGTTCCTTCAATTTGGGTTCCAGATGCCTTCATGCTGCGGCAAGTTCACAAATATCCAAAGATTGTTATGAATCGCGCCGATGCTACTTGCACGGATACGATACACCGTGTTAAATACCTTGTTGCACTCAATAAAAAAGCAAGGGAGACTTTCACGGCAGCGTTTCTCAATTCAATGACATTCGCATTTTCTGAGGTATTAGGGCGTAGTTACGGAGGAGGTGTTTTGGAACTAGAGCCCAAAGAGGCCGAAGATCTCCCCGTTCCGTTCAGCGAAAATGTACAACTGGATTACAAAGAAATAGACAAACTGGTTTCAACGGGAAACATTGAGGCCGTTCTTGATATTACGGACAAAGTTCTTCTCAAAGACATGCTGGGTTTGTCAAACAAAGAGATAAAGATGTTGCGTGGAATTTGGGTGAAAATGAGAAACCGTAGAACCGAGAGGAGGTAGAAGTGGGGTCACTACGATAAATGCCACCAATACAAGTGGACAAGACAGAATTGGCGAAATTCGGCGAAATGTGGAAAAGCAAAAGTGGAAGTCTTAGCAGAACATCCCCTTTCTCTTCGAGTGAACTTGGTTATTTGTTTGATAGCGCCGTGGGGAAGAGTCTGGCCGAGATGCTTGGTGGCATAGCTATCGTTACCCCCAAAATGAATTCCTTGGTTTCACCACAAGCGGACTGTGTGGAAGTTGGACCTGTACGTATAATAGGTGGTGTGCGTCCTCAGAATTTTGATGTTGGTTATCGCCCTGATGGAGTGAGGTTCGCATTTGATAGCAAAACCTTGAATGATGAATCGAGTATTCGAAAAAATTGGCAAAATATGATCAATGATATATCTACAGAGGCAACAACCGTCCATACTCGCTTTCCCCATGCGGTTGTTGCTTTCGCGGTGATCATTCCCGAACCAGCTATAGCTAGCGCACAAAGACGGGCGATGATAGAGACGCTTGAACGGCTTGCCCGTCGTGTTGGTGTGAGGAATGATAACCACATGGCAGAATCCATCGCTCTAATATTGTGGAACCCAGACAATGGGGAAATTGATGCTGGTGTTCCTTCCCCGGCCTCCCCGCTTAGAATTGAGAAGTTCTCGGAGCAGGTGGAATCGGCCTACGTAACCAGATATAAAGGGCTACCACCACACGCGGCAGAATAGAAAGGCTCTAACTTGTTGAATACACTAAAGGAATGTCACGGGAGTCAAGTATATAATTCCCATTCCTTTCTACAGGAGAATTAACTAAAATGAAGAATACACATTTACTAATTATTGACCCACAGAACGATTTTTGTGATCCTCTTGGTTCCTTGTATGTTCCAGGAGCCGAGAAAGATATGGAAAGAGTCTCGGAAATAGTTGATTATTTGGCAAGTGAATTGACTCAAATTCACGTAACCCTTGATCAACACCACCTTGTTGATGTCGCTCATCCCTTGTTCTGGATTGATGGAGAACCAAAACACCCAAAGCCTTTTACTAGCATTTCTGCTAAAGACGTCGCCAATAGAGTTTGGGTTCCTACAGTACCAGAATATTATGATCGAATGCTTTCATATACCAGAGCTTTGGAAGTGGGTGGAAAATACCCACTTTGTATTTGGCCCCCGCATTGTTTGATCGGAAGTACGGGCGCTAATGTTCATTACCTTCTTCTTGAGTCTCTTCATCTTTGGGAAATGTGGGCAAAGAAACCTGTAAATTTTGTCCAGAAAGGTATGAACATCTTTACCGAACATTACAGTGCCATTAAAGCAGAAGTTGTTGACCCTGATGATCCAACAACTTTCAAAAATTGCAAACTGCTAAATGAACTCCGGGAAGCAGATGAAATCCTTGTTGCCGGGGAAGCCTTGACCCATTGTGTTGCTAATACCGTGGACGACTTGATTGATGAGGGAATTACTAATATTACCTTGCTCATCGATGGTATGAGCCCCGTCCCAGGTTTCCAAGTTCTTCAGGAGAATTTCTTGTCCAGAATGAAAAAGCATAATGTAAAAATTGGAACAACGGTTGAGTATTTGTAGAAAAAGGACAATTTTAAAATGATTGTTAAAAATAGAATTAGAGATCCTTTCACTTTTGCTAATATCAACCTGCTTGGTAAATGTAACGCCAATTGTTATTTCTGCTTGGGCAAAGACATCGCACAAGATCTAAAAGGAAAGAATCAACTTGCGACACATTTTGACAAGTGGAAGAACTTTATTGTTTTCCTTGACAGATGCAAAAAGGAAAATGTATCCAAACTCTACCTGACTGGACAAACCGCTGATGGACTTCAGTATAAGTATCTGGGCGAGCTTGTTAACTTTCTTCAGAGTAATGGATTTTCCGTTGGCGTAAGAACTAATGGATACCTCGCACTGAAGAGGATGAACGAGATCCAGAGAATGAAGGACGAAGTTGGGTATTCTATCCATACCCTGAGGACAGAAGCCAATAAGCTCATTATGGGAAGATCAGATATTCCGGATTGGGAAACTATTATCCCCCTGTCTGGTCCTAATGTTAGAGTAGCTGTTGTCCTGAATCGTTATAATATTGATGAGTTTTTCGATCTTGCAAAGTATATTTCAAAATTCCCAAATGTTAAATATATCCAGGTTCGTAGAATTTCCACAGATACCCGATATGATCTATTGGGGAAAGATGTGGAAATGTTCGAAACCTTTTATGAAAACTTTAAAAAGAATTATCAGCAAATTGGCCAATTCTCCTTGGCCCAGAAATTTAACCTCTATGGTAAGGATCTCTATTTTTGGAGAACTGTGGAAACTTGTACTAATAGCTTGAATTACTTTACCGATGGTACAGTTTCCGATGAATACTTCATTGTCGAAGGTTACATGAAGAACAAAGGAAACACAAAATGAGCTACGAGGGTTACGAAGTCATTTACTGCATTTGTGGCTATCGGAAAGCCACCAGAGACGCTTATTGGGGTGATGACCTTACCCCAGACCCTTGCCCAATCTGCGGCTCAACAGAAGAGGCGTGGGATTGCGTAGATGAGACGAACGGGTGCCAGTGCGATTATGTCGAAGACCGTTGGATAGCTGAAGGACATACTGGCGAGCCTCCCGTGTGTTCCGCTCACGAAAGGGTTACTAAAGTTGTCGAAATCGTTGGCGAACAAATTTGCCCGTGCTGTAAAGGTACCGGGAAAACGCCAATCAATCGATATGATATTTCTATGTTGAGGAAGCGTGGGTAAAACAAGGGAATTATATACTTAACTCCCCAATTTATTAGCTGATCCTTTTATTTAACCGCTTAGTGCATTTCGATTCGGGAACATAGGCTAACATTCCGTAATCTTTATAGATCACCATACCATATCCGGGGGACCCAATTTTCTAACCATTACAAAAATATTTATGTATGCCCCCCCCCTACCTATGGGACCCGGAAATTATTAGGAAATAGAAAATTTATTAATACCCCACCCCCCCTGTTAAAAAGAATTAGTTAATGATTACCAAGGGTTAGAGAAGAAATGTATTAGGAGACGATATAGTATACAGGTTCCGGGATTTATATAGCGCGACAGCCCACCCCCAGCCTACCAACCCCTTCGTAAACCGGTAGAACATGATTACAGATACACAGTAATGTATATACACATAATCAATGCATAATCCCCTAATCCGTTTGTCCTACCCTGCCCCACATTTGGCCACCATTACCGAATAGAATTCTGTAATAGTTTTCTAATAGGTTACGAATGTTTGGTATATGAATCAACCCAGCTTGCTAACAGTTCGCTAATGGTTGGCCAAAGATTAGCCCAGGAGGATCGGCTAGCTATTGGCCAAGGGTTAGCGAACCATTAGCAAATCTATTAATCAATTACCCTTCCCAAATACATCGTTCATCTATTACGTAATCCTTTTCCATACATTCTCTCACCCATATTATCTTTATACATTTCCTTAATGCATATTTATAAATTGGACTGCATAATTATAAAGTTAGATATTCCAGATATTAATCAAATCAATCGGTAATACATCGTCCAAAGAATACCACAAACATATAACTTCCGCCTTAAGGACAGTCCTCAAAAAATTCTCTCAAATTATATCGTCTTAGTTTCGTAATGATTGATTAATATATTTTCCATAAATTATTGACTTGTGGTATATAGTAATATCAATTCGCTAATAACTAGCCAAAGATTACCACACATAGGTAGTTGGTAATGGTGGGCTAACCATTAGCGGATTTTTACAAACGGTTCTGGAAGGCTTAATGGACTGGCTAAACCCTACTAAACTACACTAAACCATAGTAACTTGAGTAAACTTAGTAAATATTAGCCCTTTTTATTAAATGAATTCCAGTGTCATGGTAGAGATAATTTTTGATCCCACCGGCAGGGAAAGTGATACCCGAATGACCTGCGAATCAGTAACGGCGTGATCCATTACTTTGACCATAATGCATCGTACCCGTGATGTATGGACACAGTGTAGGTGTAATTATTAGCCAATGAATCGATAATGGTTTGTAATCGATTGACAGGGAGGAAGTTTGCTGGGGGATTGGTAAACTTGGGCCAATCTATTTGCATAAGATTATAGAATAGACAATGCTATAAATAATAGCAAATGAATTGGCCAATGATTACCAAGGGTTAATAATCAAAGTATATTTTTAATAGATTGCAAAGATATTTTTAATAGCATTACCGAACAGGACCAAACGATTACCTAGAAGATTCCCAAAGCTACTAATAATAGATTAGTATATTTTTGATAGACTAATTTGCTATTAATAGTAGATAGATAAAACTTAACCCTATCCATTTCCCGTCACCAGGGAATTACGGAATAAATCGAATAATCTTTGGTAAGAAAATTGTATAACGGATTACGCAATGATTACGGGAGATTACCGACATATACCCAAATGTGGGTGGATGTAACCAAATATGGGTGAGTGTGGGTGAGGGGTGATTACTAACAAAAATTAGCTAATTCTCTTGTAATATCAAATACTTACAAAATCCTTAGCTAATATTCCCGTAATTCCTTATCTAACCTGTTGTAATCATTAGTAAATTGCCCTACTAACAACATAACAAATCAATTTAGTAATTATGGCTGAACAATTACACAGCGGGAGCATTCAAGACTTTCAACTTCTGAATTGTCCTTATTAATATGCCAGCTATTCCAGCCAGGATATACTACATTCTCTACTAGCAATTCTTCAACAAAGTTTGAAATTTGCTGTATATATTCTCCGCTCTCTGCGTCCTTACTTTTATCCAGTTCTTTTAGAATATCGTCTTTTGTTGGTGGATTAGCAAAAACCATATAGTAATGGCTAAGGATTTTGGGACGAGTGAGGTAATTTGTAATAGATACTACATAGACTGCTTGAGCTTCTTTTGTTTCCGTCATTCTGTTCTCC
>Ga0265297_10001767_pt1 | contig 48072 bp, 69 predicted proteins | sample Munlanlwell13791_FD_192502 | JGI IMG/M metagenome (GOLD analysis project Ga0265297, IMG submission 192502) | Leachate microbial communities from a municipal landfill in Southern Ontario, Canada - Leachate well 137-91 | ecosystem: Engineered > Solid waste > Landfill > Unclassified | place...
TTTGTAGTATTGGTCATGTTCGCTTTGATGGTTGGGACGGCTCAGGCCGGTCCGATCGACACAGTATTTGGCTGGTTCGGCTATACGCCAACCACAGAATACGAGTTGCAAGTTGCCAAAGCTGAAGCGTCTGCGAAAGCGGCGCTGGAAGCAGCTGAATCTGCGGAAGCTTCGGCTACTACAGTTAAAGGTGTCGGCAGCCTTGGGCTGCTAACAATCGGTATTCTGGGTGGCTTCGGCTACCTGAGACGTCGAAAGATTGCAGAAGATATCATCTCTGCAGACGAAAAAAGAAAGAAGGAGAAGGCTGAAAAATCAGCCTAATCCATCATCGCCCCGAAGGCTCGCGCCTTCACGGGCGAGTTTTCTTATTTCTTTTTCTCCCAAACTTTATCAATCAAATCATAGATTAATTTTTCTTGATCTTTATTGAACTTCCATCGTTTATCAATATTATTTTTAGTCCATTCATATGGGCAGGTGTTTTTTTCTTCACTCATTGCAAGCCAGTCGGCGATCATAGTCGCTACATAAGATAAAGGCATGTTAGTTGCATCAACAATTTCCTCAGGTGGCTTATCACGATCTTTATTGTTAATTGATTCAAGTGTTGATTTTTCGTCCCATGCTTCTGGATGATGTTGATTTATTTTCACGTGATGGAAAGTGGCAGCTTGCATCTGATTTTTAATATCTTCAGATGGAATGTATTCTGCTCCAAGATCCTTCATATGATAAGACCAATTAACATATAAATATGGTTCAAATTCAGGTTCTCTGAATTTGCTTTGATCGTGTTCTATTTTTTCTTTTTCTAATATATCATTATCTAATCGTGAATCTTTCAAATTAATAATTTTATCAAGATATTTTTTAACAAGATCAATATGATATCTAGTTCGTTTATTAAAGTGATCTATCATAGCTTTTGTCGTCTTTCCTCCGGCACGAGCGTTTTCAAATAAATAAGAAATATTTAACATAGTCAATCCTTTAACTTACATCTTTTGCAAAATTTTTAGCAGCTTCTTCAGCTTGCTCTTTTGTTTTAATTTCATATTCTTTTTTAGAGTCGTTTCCGATTGTGTCTGCTTTCACTATTTCACCAACTTTAAATCCATGAACGGCTCGATGACTCCACCCATAACACTTACCATCAGCAGCCCAACCCCAACTAGTAACCGAATGATCGGGATGTCGCTTCTTAGCATCTATTTCTAACCAATCTTGAAATCTAACTTTTGGATCTTTATTCGCATATCTTGGAAGATTTTTAAAAGTTCTTTCCTCCGGCGCAATATCGGTAAATAAATATTTAATCGTTTTAAAATTTTTCATTCTGTTGGTTCTCGGATTCAATTTATGTGTTTTTAACTTTTCAATCATAGGAACTTTATATTGTCCTTTTGAATCTTCCTCTTGCTCAAACAAACAGTTTAAACTAATCATAATGTCGTCCTCTTTCTTACTAATCAACTTTTATCTTAGATCACACATTCTATTATACATACAAAAATAACACTTATTCTTATCAATATATGGATCGCTTGCATCTGGCAATTTATCAGTATCAAGATATTGATTGATTGCTTTAAGTTTAGTTCTGACATAATCTATATAGGGTTTTGCTACACCATTAGTAACATCTACCACCATAGTTGTCATAAAGAAAAATGAATTTGATTTAGAATTAAGTGTCCGTTTCAATTGTTTAATGCGCTCTAGTATTTCAGCAAAAGAATCCACATCTGTAGCCGTAACATCATGAGCAACATAAATAAATTGAACTGTTTTAATATCATAAGAATCAAATTTGGGTTTAACAGTTCCTTTCCGAATCTTAACAGAAGGATCTTTTGCTTCTTGTAAATGATTTTCTAATATATATTTATAAACCATTGTTTGATAAAAATCATCAACTCTGGGTTTTCTTGACGTAATTATTTTTTCATAATCGCTATAAGGACATGATTTAATTTCAACTAAAATATTCTGTCCAATTAAATTATCTAATCTAACAGAAAATCTAAGTGATGGTACTTTTAAAGAAACTTCTCTTTCAGTAAATTGATTTGTATTGTTTTGAATAAATTCATGAACGGCCGTTCCAATTGTTGATCTCATTAAAATGGGTAACCATTTGTCGGCAAAAGACTCTACCGGTGTATTTAATAGTTTATAAACAATCTCTCTTATACACCCAGAGGAAATATCATATGCACTAATATTTTGAACTGCCTCTCTATACAATTGATTTTTAACAGATGATTTTTCATAAAGTTCTCGTGAAAATTTATCAATATTAAAAGGTTCATTTACTATTGGTAAATTCGGCAAGATCTCGTATGAAGGTTCACAAGAATTTTCTGTTGGAACTTCTTGTGAAAAAATAGGAGGAACAGATTCTTCCGTCTTAGAATTTTCGGCAGATCCTATCCCCGAGATGTCTAACATTTTCATTAAATCATTAAATTGACTCACTTGCGCCTCCAAAACTTTCTTTTTTAAAAATATAATTTCTATATATTTTATGAACAAAATAAATTGAGGGAGACATTGCTATCTCCCTCAATTTATCAAAATCTTATTTTGCCATTCTTGCAGCATTCATAGCAGCAAGTTTTGCCTTGCCAGCATATTTCCCCATAAGCTGTTTCTTTGTAAGTTTATAAGCTTTCTTAAATCGGATCATCTTGTCATAAAGAGGATCTTTCTTCTGGCGGGCAATACTAACGGCGAATGCTCCCTTAAGAGCTTCAATCTTATCAATTTTAGATCTGCTAATGCGGCTAGTAGTGTAGCCTTCTTCAATAACTTCTGCCATGTTCTAATTCCTCCTGAAATTTGGATTATTTGTGTTTTGTTGAGGTGGTCTAAAAGGCTTTTGACTTTGCTGTGGAGGTCTAAAAGGTTGTTGACCATATCTCTGAATTTGATTTTCATTCGTTTTTTGAATGGTTTGTCTGGCTTCGTAAATTTTATTACGAAGCAAATTGATTTTTTCCAAACGCTTATCAGCTTCTAAACGATCATCATAAATTAATTCAATAAATCTATAAAAATTATCAAGCGCTTCTCTAGCAGCATTATAATAACTCTCACAGGCAGCAGCAACATTAGTACTGCTTACCATTTTCATAATATCATCAGAATCAGTTTTCTGAACAACATCAAAACTACCAGTGCGTTTAAGACATGCAAAATAATTTTCCATATGCAAAGCAATAACATCTATCAGTTCAGTAACATAACATTCTCTTAGACACTTGCCCTGCTCAATACTCTTCTCTCCACCAATAAAAGAAGAACCCGTAGCTGTAACATTTGTCAAAAACTTTATATCAGATGGTTTCTGAATTCCACATTTCCTATAACAAGCTTGTGTATTCTGATGTGTAATTGCATATCGAATCTGAGAGTATTTTCCATGTCTAGCAAGCCACTTTCCAAGAGTTTCAAAACTCTCACCAAGAAGAGCTAGTGTTTTATTAACCAGTTTTGCAGCTGATTTTCCAAAAATAACAGTGGCTATTCCAGCAAGAAGAGTACCAACAGAAATAGGAATAACCACGGCATCTTCAGTAATTAATTCTGATTCATATGTAATATCAAGATAATTTTTAAGAATTCGCTGTTGCTGGAGTTTTGTGCCTTCATACAATTCATTATAAAGCTCTAAATCATATGATTGTAGAAACTTAACAACATCATAAAGTTGTTCATAAATTTGATTTGGATCTACTTCCAAATCAGAATCCATAACATATGCTTCACTAATATCTTTCAAAAAAGTTACATTCATAATAATAATTCTCCAAACTTATTCAAACGCAGATTCATATGTTGATTCTTGTTCTGGTTTACTTGATTCCACTATTTCTTCTTCACTTATTTTCTCTGTTTCAGGAGGAACAATATCATCTATCACTTCATCTGGAGCAACATTAACATCAAGAGCTCCACTATTTCTTAATTGAAATAGTCCATTTGTAATTCGTCTTTCAACCGAAATGGACATGACATAGTCAAATGCATTTCTAAAGTTTTCATCGGCAAGATACTTTTCTTGAGCATTTTTCCGATAAAACTTCTCAGACGTATATTGTGAATTTCCTGTAGTAGGATCGAGAAATTCAAGATAAACCTGTGGACCAGACTTGCGTATTGCCAGTGGATAACAAAGACTTTTTTCTTCTTTGAAATATTTTAATTCAGATCTTGTCATTTCTGACATAAATGTATATTCACTCCAGAACTTATGTAGACCTGTCCGCTTATCAAATACACATGTTACTGATTCTTGTGATGGTGCAATCTTATTCTTTTCCGTAAACACGTTCATATACCAACCAGTAATTCCCATACCATCACTTGGGTTAATAGCTGTTTTCCTAGAAAGAAACAACCATTGTCCAACTTTATGATTAAAAGCAACAATAGAAGATGCGGCTTTATAGTCATTCCAAGTTCCCACAGATTTCTCTTTTGCAACATACTGCCCTTCCAACTGGAGATTTGCACGAACTTGATCAATTGTTAAGAAAGTAATTCTATTATATGCCAATAATGGTGCATATTTTTCGATACAGAAAGACAGTTGTCTTGCCTTCAATCCAATGATCTTATTTGGATCAGCAACTTCCGCAAGTTTTGAACATGGTGTTGCAGCGATACTATCCCAGACAATCATTATCTTAAACTCTTTCTGTAACTTCTCTTCAAAAGCTTTCTTAATACTGACCAACGATTCTATCATATCAAAGAAACCATATATATCAATAATAATTGGTTCGTAACGAAATCTCTTTTCATCAATCATGAAAATCTGCATTCTTGATGAATTGTTAGCGGTTCCATCTGCCTTAAGTGACCCAGAAGCATTTGCTGCTCCTTCAACATCCAAATAAACAATAATTGAATTTGGATATATGGTCTGAAACGTTTTAGCAAACTGAAATGCAAAAGTTGACTTACCGGTTTCTGGTGTTGATGATAATACAACCGGTGCTGAAGATATTATTCCGCCTCCCAACAGGGCGTCTAAATGTTGAATACCAAATGGTGTAATATATGGTTTTGGTGCTCTTGCAAAACCATAATTTGTCGTAATTGTATGATCAAATGCTTGACTCAATTTCTCTGCAAAATCTACCGGTGCTGCTTCAAATTGTGACGAATCTAAATTAATCTGAGATACACTTTCTTCTTTTTTAACTCTGGCCACTTTCCGCCTCCAACTTTATTAGTATTCTATAAACTATAGAATTTTTTATTTTCAACCACCAGAATTGATTCTAGCAGTTCTAGAACAACTTGGGCAAGCATTTTGATCCGCTTTAATAACTTTAACTCTAATAACATTTGGATCTGTGCTGTTATTTGGACTATCTTCATTAACATATTGAATAAACTCAGACACAATTTTATTTAAATCAATTTTGTCATCATTAGAGATAGTCATTTATATCTTCCTTTTCTTCGGTATTAATATCTTTATTTTCTTTTTTATCTTTGTTTTTATCTTTTTTAACGAGCTTGTCATCTTCTTCAACTTCTTCTTTAGCTGTGATTTCACCTTTTTCAGAACCTTCGCCATCTTCTGCTTTAGTGACACTTTCGCTTTCGTCGTCGATGTCTGAATCATGGTCCAAATCCTCGTCTTTAAGTTGATCAACTTCGGGAGGAATCTCTTTCTCGAGTTCTGCAAGTTCTTCATCTGACATGTCTTCCCCATCAGAATCTTCTCCCACTTCAAAATCTTCAAGATCATCAAGATCATCTTCTGTTAGTCCAAGTTCTTCCATAGACAGTTTATCAATCTCATCTGGAATCTCTTTTTCCAATGCATCAATTTCTTCTTGTGTCATTTCGATATCGTCTTCTTCTCTACCCATATTATCCACCTCTTGATCTTCAAATTCTTCTGGATCTATTTTTCTAACAACTATAAGTTTCCGAATACAACTTACTTGTGGAACTTCAGAAAACTCATCATTTAAAGCATCAATAATTCGACTTCCAGATTTCTTCTCAGGATCGACTCCAGCCTTTACGATAGAAATCATATAACAAAAATCCCCCTTCTTTTACAACTTATATTCAGGATCAACATCTATGTTTGTTTTAATAGTAGGATTGCCACCTTTACCAAGGTTTGACATTGCATTTCCTAATTTCTCAAAAAATCCAACGAGATCTCCTTCACCATTTTTCATAGCTTCATCAATTTTTCTGATATCTATGGCAACAAGTCTAATCTTATCGACAATTACCCCATCGATCTCTTTATGATAACTGTGTTTTATTGTTTCAAGTTTTGAAATTGAATCGAATATTTTTGTTAAGAGTTCAATATTCATTCGAAGGGATGTATAAAACTTTCCTTTTTTTGTTGCATCTTGTTCGGCATTCGCTAATTTTTCAATCTGTCTATTAGCGTTTTCTAAAGATATCTTATGGGAAGTAAGATCTAAAATAAATTTATCCAAATGATCAATCTGAGCGTCTAATGATTTTTGTCGTTCAATAAGTTCAGATTGAATTTCTGTTTTTGATATTGTGTCTTTTGCCTCCATATTTTGTTACCTGTTCTTCCCTTTTCCTCGTCCTTCACCTTCTCCAAAACCAGGACCATCATCTGAACAAGGATTCATATTTCGATTTCGTCTAAGACCACCTGGCATCCCTTTTCCTTTTCCACTACCATCTTTAAATCTACGAAGCTTGCGAAATTTACCTGAAGGGATATCATCATCTTCTTCATTAAGTTCAGATAAATATTCTACAACTGAAATCATATCTAATATCTCCTTATGTCTTTATTTCGCTAAGACAAATTCTGACAAACTTTTTTAGCTGTTCGACAAAGCTAATTTGATCAATCCTGACATTGGTTAAAGTCATTAAATTGATATATTCGCCGCTTAAAACCAGATTAACAAAATTCTCAGATATTCTGGTTAATATAGGTTGTAAATATCCATCAGAGAATACATTCTTAAACGGATAAGATAATTCATCGAGAATAACGGATTTAACTAATTCTGGTTTAATTAACATATCATTATATGGCTTAGATCTTGGATTAGCTATGTGAACACATTTTAATAGTTTAAATATAGTTGGAAGTTTCTTTATTTTCTCTATTATTTCTTCATTTACTAAATCATCATTATAAACTTTAATAAGTTTATATTCTGGATTTGTTACTTTAAATATTGATCTAGTTTTGTTTTTTGCGGCAATATACACATCTTGAAATTCATTATTGATTATTACGTTTTTGAATATTCGATAATTCATCCCAAGTTGAATGTATATCGGCGAGATCTTATAATATCTGTCAACCTGAAGATTATACAATACATCTTTATAAAGATTCAATCTTGTTGAAGAATTTGAGGAACTAAGAATATTTTCAATATTCCAAAAAGTAGTATATATTTTACCCGTATCTTGTTTCTTCATGAAGTAGAAATGGAAGATACTAGAAATCATACCTCTATAAAATGAGTCGATATTACCAACTGTCAATGGATCAAATTTCCTTAATCCATTGCCAAGAAACTCCAGAAGGATGTTATGTTTAATAATATCTTGATCTAAATAAAAAGAATTAACATAAATATTTACTAATTTTTCAGAGCTTCTTCTAATCCGTTCATAAACCACTCTAATTGTTGCTTGTAAAAATTTCCGCGTCTCTGGAAGATACTGTTGTAAGATATATATTAAATATGGAAATAAGATTTGTGATCGAAATCTTATATTCGACATTTTTAATATATTTGTATTATATGCAGAAAGAGCATTCGCAATTTGATATAATAAAAATAACCCTTTAACAGTCGCAGATCGTGTATTAAGTTGTAAAAAATAATGACGCTTCAAATCTTCCCAATATTGATCGATCATTTTTGAATCAATTATAATTGTTTCGCTTCTGGATGCCCGATCAAATGCATCGTAACCATATCTATGTAAAAGTTTATAAGAAATATCTAAATCCGAAGTTATTTGTTGCTCTTCTTCTAATTCCGCACTTTCCAGATACACTTTGCCTCCTCCCACAACTAAAATATGAAAAGAAATAAATCTATAACAATAATAATATTTCTATATAAAATTAGAAGTTAAAGGAAAATGTTTTATTTTGTTCCTTTGGGTTTGTAGGGAATAACATTTGATTTTGATATGTTTTTTATAGAATATGGAGTGCTTGTACTTTTAGAGGCTTTTGTAATCCCCGCCGTAATAGCTGGCGCAACTTTTGGATTTATGGAACCTAAGTTAGAAAGATTTCCCAATTTAGTACCCCAATCACTAGCAGCGGGTTTTGGTTTGGATTTAACCAGACCTTTTATTGAATAATTTGGAGTCGATGGTGAAGATGTTCCAGAGTCAGATTTTTCTTTACTGCCTTCTATTCGTTTACCAATCGACTGAAGTGTTTTCCCAAGTGTGGGTTTCACTTTGTCTCGAGTAAACTTATAAGCTCCCCCAAGACCAGTTCCCACTGCCCCAGCAGCTCTGACACCCCAACCATCTTTAGATCCATCACTTTCTCCAGATACCTGCTTTTGATATGCCTCTCTATTACGTTTTATCCAATCAAATATTCCCTCTTGAATTAATTCTTTATTAGTTGGCATATCATTTCTCCGATTTTAAGTTGGCAGAAGTATTCTCCGAATTATATTTTTCTATACCCTCATCTCGAATGAGAAGATTACTATCTTTCATAACTGGCCACTTTCTGTTGTCGTCAACAGTAAGAACCGACCTCGGAGTTTTCTCACCAAAATTTGCAAACGTATAAAAGAACATTTCATGAATCGCTATCATATTCTCTACCTCTTTATTTTGTAGTTGACTCCCCGAAGATCTTTAACAAAATTACCAAATTTAATCGGAGCAGTTTTAATTGAATTGCCGATGTCTTTAACAGCGCCAACAGTTTCTTTTCCAAGTCTGTCTTCAAATTTTAAATAACCATCTTTAGTGGATTTTAAAGTATCAGTAATTTTATTTTCAAACAAATAACTAATTGAAATCATCTTCTATCTCCTTACGAATTTCGTAACTAAGCTTAAATTGAATTTCTTTCCCATGTTTAATGGAACAATTGTTTCATAATCATTTGTTGCTATTTTAAAATATCTTATATATGGAACAATACATACTCGACCTAATAGTTCATAAAATTTTTTAGTATAAACATCAATACCACTATCCCCAACAATTAGAATGTGGAGAGCATCTTGAATATCAAAAAGATATCTTTCCATGAATTTTTTAGTTGCATCATCCCACAGATCTTGCCGATTAATAACATCTTTATTTGTTACTGGAAAATACATATCAACTGGTCTGGTATTAAATACATAATACCGATCCTTAATAAACTCTATTACAAAATGCCACGGTAATAGAGTGACAGAAAATTGAGAATATAATTCTCTAAACCTTTTATATATTAAAATAAGGTCAATCTTGGCAGAGTCCACCCTGGGCAAAGGGTGGATAGGGAAAAATGGGTTATTATATGAATCGTATATAATTATGCCCACGGGCCTAGGTTTGAATTTATTCGAGATCGCGGGACGATCTTTGGCCGCATCAACTCTGCCAAGATTGTTAATAATTGTATCAACATTATCAACATCCTCGGTTATCACTTTCAAAGTGTTATTATAGTCGATTAACATAATAGTTATTTTCCTGAAGTTTGTTTAAAATAATCAAAATCGTTTGGAGTTATTAATGTTGGTGCATCGGCTGCAACAGCAGAAGCCGCAGCACCAGCAGAAACCGCGACACCATTGACATTAACTGGGGCGCCCTGAATATTAACAGGTCCACCACCTTTAATATCAACTCCACTAGCACCATCTAAATTTAACTTCCCACCAGATTTCACATTCGCATCTCCACCAGCTTGAATGTTTGCTTTCCCACCAGCTTTAACATTAACATCTGCAGCAGACTCAATGTTCGCATTCCCAGTTACTTTAATATCAGCAGTTCCAGTTACAGTTATCTTTACATTTTTATCAACAGTGATATTAATATTGTCCGCGGTTTTAACATTAATACCGGTCTCATCAATTACAACAGTTGTTCTTGTATCATTAAAATAAATGTGTATTGAATTTTTTGGTACATTTTTAGAATTTTCATCACCTTCATATATTGCTATTAAATTATTGTGCTTTGGTGTTCGTATAATTTGATAAAAGTCATCTCTTTCTATTACTTCATACGGCAAAGAGTTAGTATGAGGATCAGAAATTATCCTATCAATATATGCTGAATTTGGATCATTACCAAAACATCTTACAATCACTTGCATTCCAGGTTGTAACGGATAATATGATCCACAGACACCATTTTGAGATGGGGACACTCTATTTTTACAAACATGATTCGAACACATTATCCCAGTATTGTCTTCCATGTGAACTTGAAGATCTGGAATATACACCTTATATCGTCCTCTATGCAAAGGATCTTTGTTTGGTAAAATTGTGCCAATGAATTCTTTACCTTCTAATCCCTTATCTTCTGTCACAACTTTCTCCTTCTTTCATCATCAATTCTTATATAGAAATATTATTTTTACAACAAACTATTTAGGAACTCACATGAACACCTTTTTTGCAGCGTTATTTATTATTTTAAATTTTTTAGATTTTACTACCACTAAAAAAATTTTAGCTCTTGGAGGAGAAGAATTTTCACCAATTCCTAAATTACTAATGAAGATTCATTTATTTACACCAATTAAAATATTTGTAACCCTATTTATTAGTTTCTTTATTGTAACAAGTTCAAATATATTAACTGGAGTAATTTTGTGTGGAATAATTTCGATATTTGTTATCAATAATTATTATCAACTTTATATGCATTCAAAAGGCTTGTAAAATACCATTCAAAGAAGCAAAAAAATTCCAAAGCCCATGAACTAAAACAGCAGTTAAATAACCTTGTCCAGATTTATTTTGTTTTGCCGCTCCCCATTGGATTGAAGTTGTCGCGTAATGCATTAATACTGCCAATAATCTCGAAAAAATAACAACTGGAAGAGTCATTCCCATACCTAATAACACCCCAACATATCCGGTGAATTCAAAAAGATTAAAAACAATAAAATAAAGTCCTGTTGATTTTTGTTTGATTGAAAAATATTTTCCAGCTTCTTCAGTTAAAGGAGCAACAAAAATTGCTAAAATAAGAAATGCTATCTCAGCTGGGGCGCCAAGAGTTACTAGTATAGTTAATATAAATTGCCCAATAATAAGAACTAAAAGAAGAATTAAAATTGATTTTGCCAATTGATTAATAATCGAAGTTTTTTTCATTTCATCAAGAATCTGTTGAAAATGATTTCCAATATTTTTAACATTACCTTGTTTTAATTCTTTTGCAGCGGCAAGAGCATGGGGTTTAACAATTTTCTCAATAAGATTGATTTCAACTCCAGCGTCCACTAATTGTTTTTTAATATTAGCTAAATTTATTTTATACTTTTGAATAGCCTTGTCTTTCATATTATCGAGAAATTCATTCTCCATAATATATGAATCTTCAAAATAATCAGCAACGGCTAACATAATACACCACCTGGGGGAAACATGATCACAAAATCAACAAAAATAATTATACTTATTTGTTTTCTTTTACTTGGTTTAAGCTACATTATATTTGGACCAGAAATTGTAAAAGTTATTCATAATCCAATTTTATTAGTTAAGTGATACAACTTGGTAGGTTAACAAATCAACCTACCAAGTTTTTACCTTAATCTACTTTTACAATCGGCATTGTTCCACCAATCTTACCACCAACTTTACCTAATTTAACAACATCATCTTCTGCCTTCCACTTACGAAGCCAACTTAAAGCATGGGACCAAGTCCAACCTAAAGCAGCACCACCAGCAGTAGCACCGAGAAGTCCAAGAGTAATAAAAGCAGCAATAGACCCCGCTGGACCAATTTCATTAGCTGCAGCAATACCACCTCCAATTACAGAACCAATTCCTCCACCAGCTAGTCCACCAATTGTTCCACCTCTGATCCAACCATCACGTTCACCTGCACGTCTGGCCGCAGAAATATAATTACTAACAGCAGGATCTTCAAAAAGACCTCTGTAAGTTTTCTGTTCTCTTTCAGAAAGTGATTCAACTCCATCTTGAATCACTTTCTTTGATAAACTAATAAAATCCTTAACAGAATTCAGTTTAAAATATTTGGAAAGTTCTTTTTTTGTATCTTCATATACAGATTCATTAATTAAAAATAAATCAGCAACTGGGATCATAATTAGATCTCCTTATTTTACTTTTACGATTTTATCAGAATCATATTTTGGTTTTCCGTATACTGCAATTCCAAAATAATCTAATTTTTCATTTTCATTTTCACCAATACCATGCCATCTAACTTCTAAATCAGAAAACGATATATAACCTACTTGATTATTTAGCGCTGGATCTTCAACTATAAGCTGCTTACTATTATATCCAATAGCAACAACATAATGACCATTGTTATAATTCTCTCTAGTATACTTCTTCTGTCTATTATCTTTGTATGCTTGAATAAGAATAATAACTGGAATTTTCTTATTAATATATTTTTTTAGATCGTTAACAGTCATGGGTCTGGCGTCAACAGATAATTTATATTTCTTAAATATCTTAATAATATTCTTATAAGATATTCCATCATCAGACATTTTTAATTTATCTGATAAATCATCCTGTCTTTCATCAATCCCATAATATGCCAGAATAGTTTGAACACATGTGCTTCCACAACTGCCTTCATTATCTTGTCGACTAGTTGGAAAATCTAATATTTTAGCTTCAAATAAATACGATATTGAAATCACAATTAGATCTCCTTATTCTTCTTATTCTTGTACATTTTATAAAGTTTGTGGGCGGCGAGAGCTCCACCAGCGGTTACTGCAGTAGCTAAGCCGATATTTTTAAGATGTTCTATATCATCTTGATATTCGTTGTAAATTTCTGGTGGCATCATTTTTCGACCAATTGTAATTGGTTCCTGTTCATCATCATATTTTAACTTTTTAGTAAGCGCATATAATCCAGATCCACCAGCAACACCAAGACCTCCAATGACTTTTTCAATCATAGGAAGTTTAGTTGTTTTCTTATTTTCTTGCTCAAACAAATAATTTAAAGAGATCATAATTAATATGCCTTTATATTATTTCGTACTTTTGCTTGATTTTGATAATTCTTTTTTGACAGCTTTCTGTTCACTTGGTGAAAGAGCATTGAATGCGAATGTAAGTCCGGCGGAACCAAGAGCGGATTTTGGAATATCAATTCCTTCATCACCAAACGCTTCTCCATGTTTTATTTTATTATATAGCGCCCCACCACCAGCAACGAGACCACCAACTAAAGCAGCACCTTTGGCTGCGGATTTAACATCTTCAAATAAATACGATACACAAATCATAATATTACATCTCCTCTGGTTTGGTAATTTCTTTCACATGAATTTTTTCAGGATTTTTCTTTTTTAGACGATTCAACATAGATCTTGCCGAACCTTCTTTCTTAGTATGCCAGATAGAAGTTGCTTTAGTGCCTTTACCATTTTTAAGAATAGCAAGATTTACTATATGTTTATTTCCATCTTTATCATAGGTAACTTTACGTCGATATGTTTCAATTTCAGATTCGGGAGGTCGATCTTTCAAGTCTTGAATTATATAATTTTTAGAGACCTCAACCTTTTCTACTTTTTCATCGGCAAGAGCTTCAAATAAATAACTTATAGTAATCATTTTATTTCTCCACAACTTTTTTCATATATTTTTTAGCAATTCCCATCCACTGATCAGCTCGCTCTGGATCTGCCTCTCTGAACTTTGTCATCCCTTTTGTAATATTGTGGGCTGCATTTATATTCTCTAAGTCCATCGCCTTTTTTGTTCTAAACAATTTTCCAAGATAGCTCGCTCCACTATCAGAATCATGAGTGGCATTATAAACCGTATCACCAAGATGTGTGGCCTTATAAGCAATATCTTTACCCACATCTTTTGCCGCACCACCAAGACCTTCAATTGTATTTTTTGCCCCTTCTTGGGAGAATGCATATTTTATCAAACTTTGTTTTTGCTCAAATATATATGATAACGAAATCATAATTATTTTCCCTTATTCAATAATAAAGATTCGGATTCATAAGAATCTAACCAATCAAAATAATCATTAGATTTTTTAGTTCTTTTTAAACCAACAAAAACTTGAAAAATATATAAATTAACTATAAATTGACAAGCACATCTTTGCCAGAAATCTAACATAGTTAGTCCTTCTTTCTCAAAGCTTTCTTTCCTTCTTCTTCCATCTTTGCTAATCTGGTATAATAATCTGGAATCTCTATCAAATGATCTTTAGCGATCTGTTGAGCGATCGCTTCACTATCTGTATGTTCTTTTTCAACTTCGATACCCATTTTAATTTCTTTAGGATCAAATTCAGTAACAGGAACTTCTTTATGTTTACCCACACCTTTAAGCAGAGCTCCAAGTAACTCATAAGCTACTTCTTCAAGCTCATGCGGAGATATTTTCATTTTATCAGCGAACGTATGAAAATCATCATCATCTGGATTTGGATTTTCAGTAAAAAATTTAGTAACTGCACACCTAACAAATGTACGATCTTTCTCTGGGATTTCATTTGCTTTTTCTTCTGAACTTAATTTCTCTTCCATTAGATATTGTATAATTGTCAACATATTTAATTTCTCCTAATTTAAAAGAGAAAAAGAAATTAATCTTTCTTTCTCTGCTTAACTTCTAATGGAGGTTTGAAAGTTCGAAACTGCTCCTCCCACTGAGCTTTACAAGAAAGGCAGGTGTAAAATATCTTCCAACCTCCAATCCAATGAACAATTCGATCACTATTACATCGCAAACATATATTTTTTGCTTCCACTGTTAACGGCTCCTATTACGAATTGAAAACAGAATCTGATAATTTTGTTTTCAACCAATGTATTTTATTTTATAAAATGAAGAAAAATTTGAATTATTATAAAAAATATACCCAATGCAGACGTCCAAACCACTGATCGAGTTTCTATAACTGTTATTCTGTTTTCTATCAATCGAATCCAATCATCATAAGTTTTTATTTTAATATCATAAGAATCTTTTTTAACAAATTGTTCTCTATCTTTAACAACTTCGGCTCTTAATTCATTCAATGCTTTAAGACGATTATTTAATTCTCCTGTTTTTAAATCTAATGCATGATCCATTGCGGCAAGACGAGTTTCAACTACTTTAATATGTAAGTCTATAATATCTCTAAGTGCTACATGTTTTACATTGCATAATTTATCATCAACATGATTTACCATATTTAGCCCCATATAATAAAAAAAGAGGATGAAGTTTTACATTCAACTTCATCCTCTTTCTCAACTTAATATTGATTACGCAAGATAACTAATGTTGGTAACCTTTTTGACTCCAGAACCAAGATTGACAACAGTGTTAACTGGTGCAAGAACATACACAACACCACCACCACTATCAACACAGCGCATAATGGTCACAATTGCTTTCTTTGTCGTTGTCACCAATTTACCACTCACAAAGTAAGCAGGATCAAATGCAACATTGGTATCTGCAGCAACACGATAGTTAGTAGCACCAGTAATGGTGCACAGAACATCGTCCAGATTTACAGAACTTGGAGGAGTAGTCGGTTCTTCATCCAGACCAATCAACCAATAATTCTGAGAAGCTAACGTGAGAGGACCACCAGCAGCCAGATAGGCAAGATATGCAGCTTTGTTGACAACTGCTGTAGTTGTCGGAACCACAGAAATCGTCTCTTCAATCAGATTGCACATAACCGCCATAATCATGGCCGTTCCACCAGCAAGAGCAGCACCAATTCTGAATTCAGACTTAGCTGGGAACAGAATCGGCTGATCCATAAAATCAACCTGCCCATCTACATAATTGGTTGTTCCAAGATCAACATATTTGATCTGTTTAACAGCCACATTCGCACCACCATACAGCTGACGATTAACAGTAATAATAACGTCATGAGTTGTGGTGGAAGTTGCAGACTGATAGCGAAGGCTCGTTAAATACAGATTCTTATTGCGAGGAACTGTATAAATTGCGTTATAAGCCAACAACGCAGCAATGGCAACCATCGCCTGAATCTTACTCTTCGTATCAGGAACACCAGCTGTAACCGCACTAACATAGTAAACATAAACATTACCAGCACAAGCGGCGGACAGAGCAACACTATTTACTCGCAAGAATGCTTTCGTTCCAGCAACTCTTGTCTGACCATCTGTAGTGTTTAATGCAATTGTTTCCGTAATCACATCATAGTTTGCATCAAGACCAGTAATAATAACGGACTGAGTAATATCAGCAGAAGAAGACGAAGAAACATAAAGAATTGCTGCTGTAGCAACCTTAGTGATCACTTTATTAGCATCAATACCAGCATTCCACACGTCATAGGTTCCCGCGACAGCCGGAACTGTACCAACAATTTCTCTGGCTGCAAAATCCGTTACATTACCCCGGGCAACTTCAAGATAAAAATCATTTGTCATAACAATAGGTAACGACATAATTTCAATTTCCTCCTATAAAAATAAATTACTTTTTTAATATTTTTCGACAGCAGTTAAATCATACTTAATTTTATCTACATATTTTGACATAATTTCTTCGACCGCATTTTGAATCTTATCATTTGTTGGGGCTTTGTTACCAATAAATTCGATCGGATATTTTGTAATAATTACCAAAGGAATAAAATAGTCTAATGACCCAACCAATGCATAAAATCCCATCGGCTTTAACATTCTTAAAAGAGACATTATTAAAACATTTGGTGATTCGTTAATTACTTTTGCATCAATAAGCATTTTTGGAAAATCTTTAAGAGATGTATAACTTTGCATTTTTTCTAGTACCGGCAAGAACTCTTTAAGATTTTCTTTACCGATAAAATTCTCATAATCTCTTTGTAAAATTGATAATATGTAACCATGTCTCTCATTAAGATAATGTTTATAATAAATATATATAGACAACATGTGAACTAATGATTTTTGTTTTTCCGAATACAGCTTATCAGATCCGATTGCTTTTAAAAATAACAAATAAAGATAAGTAGACAACAATTTATGTAAATCTTTGTTTTGTCTAATTTCAGATTTATTAATTAAAACAACAGATCTAATAAGACCAAAATACACAGCATAAATACATTCGTCAATTGAGTTCGTAGAACCAGCAGTTGGATCGACTCCAAGCTGTTGAGAATCTAGAATAATTCCAGCCAATTTATCAGTTTTTGTTATCAAAGGTCTAACAACAACCATGTCTGGTTTACTCTTGGCAATTCCCAAAAATATAAGATTTTTATTTAAGAGATTTCGGCAGCTATCTTTAACAATGTTATCCGGCATTTTACCAAGATATTTACTAAAATCATCGTTAAATACATCATAAATCGGCTGTCCCTCTTTATCCTTATCAATAATAAAAATCTTTAGTTCATCTTTACTCAAAGCTGCATTTACGTCAGTATCTGAAAAAAAATGTGGTTGAAAATATTTATTTAGATCTGACATATAACATTATCTCCACTAATAATCATATTATTTTATTTCGACGTACTTAAAATTTTGCTAATTGTGTTTCGATATGGCGCAATTATAATACGTTGATTAGTGACCGTTGGAACAAATCTATCTGGTGTAAATTCCAGAAAAGTCTTGATATTATTTACCAACATAATCACTGGGTACAAAAGTGGTTCTTGATATGTATCCATACAAAAAATTGTCGGTCTTTGCATCCATCTATCGTTCGTAAATTCATAGAAATCTGACTCCAGACGAAGAGCGGCAAGATTTGTAAAAAACACATTACTCAAAATTGGTTTTTTAAATTCTTTAAAGATATTTTTTACGTCCATCGTCTGAGATGCAAAATGATCTGTTAAAGAAACTGTTTGTCTTCTCATATTCCTTCTCTCTAACTTTTTTAATATTCACAATTTTTATATAGAAATAATAACCTTATAAAAGATTTTTATTCTTCAAATTAAACGAATATGGAGGTTAAATGTTTAACGATTCTCAAAATTCAAAAGCGTTACATGAAGTTATTAATGAAGTTCTGTGGAATTGTCATTTACAGACACAAGGAATTGATGTGGGTGTTCCATTTATAACTGGCGCTCCAGGTGGAGGCAAGACAGCAAGTATCCATTACTTAAGTAAAGAGTATGGATTTGGTGTTGTATCAACGCACATTGCTCTTAAGCCTATTGAAGAAACTGGAGGCATTCCCCAATTCGATACAATTATGATTAACGGAAAACCAGTATTAGGAACAATTTGGTCATTCCCAGATATTATGAAAACTCTCTATGAAATGGCCGAGCAAAAGAAAGATTCAATAATTGTATGGTTATTGGATGATGCACACTTAATGAGTCCAATTCACATGGGTTTGTTGTATGAACTATTTACAGAAAGATCATTAAGAAATTATAGAATTCCAAATAATTGCGCAATGGTAATGGCAGGAAACACAAGTAGCAAATCCGGCGCCAAATCGTTATTCAGTGCTATTATTAATAGATGTGTTATGATGCCTGTTTATACAGATTTCAACGGTTGGAAAAATAATTTCGCTCTTAAAGAAGAAAACAAAATTCATCCCGCATTTGTATCGTTTCTTGGAAATCTTCAGTATCAAAAATTCTTTCATGAAGAAGAACAAGTCGATGTCGCTTGGGGATCTCCACGTTCGTGGACAAGATTTTCAAACGAAGTCAAATCAAGAGAAGAATATTATAAAAAAATTATCAGTACTGATACTTGTTTGTACATTGGTTCTGGATATGTTGGAAAAGAAGGAGCTTCTGAATTCGCAACATATTATAAAATTTACTCAGAATTCGATATTGATAATATTCTTACAGATTATAAAAATTATCAATTGCCAACCGATTCTGTTAAGACTTATGCATTAGCTTATGCATTAACTACTAATTACATTGGCAGAAGTGATCGTGATAAGTTCTTGCCGAATATTTCACATCTAATTGGATTATTTATGAAAGAAGCATCAGAGCTTTCAATCATGATAATCAAAGAAATTAGACAGTTTGAAAAAGTAGCAAACAAGAAAAATATTCTTAACAAGATCATAGTACAATTACAGAAAACAGAACCAGATTTAACTCGCTCTGTATTAAAGGAGATTGTAGACATCACTTCTGACATGGGAGCATAATTTATGCACACACCAATTGAGTTATTAGTTAGAAAAGCCAAATTAAAGATGTTTACAAATAAATTGTTCTTCTTCGGAATGATGGCAAACAAGTTCGCATGGGAGATTCAAGAATTGCCAGAACAAATAGAAGGGTATGTAACCTTTAACTTGGACGATCCTTCTAAAATTGAAAATGGCGCAATTAATCTCAATGAATCATATTTAGTAAAACCAGATTATACTTACAATAATTTGATTTTTATTCTCTGTCACGAACTTCTACACATCTTAAATAAGCATGGGTTGAGAAGAGGTGATAGAGACTTTGCTAAGTGGAATATTGCATGCGATCATGTCGTCGAAGTATTCCTGAAAAAGATGAGTGATTTAATTACTCCTTACAACAATCAATATAATATAATTAATGATTTATATTCCAACAAATCAGATTGTACTGCTGAATACGCATATGATTGGATTTTAAAACATCCAAATAAAGTAAAATATACTGAATCAAGTGACATGACAATTGATGTAACAGATGGTAATGGAAATTATCTATTTACCGTTATTACAAATCTTGGTGGATTTTCATCGGCAATAGACACTGATGAAAATCTAAAGGCAGCATTAACTGATCAGATCGTCGCTGAAGCTAGAGCAATATTTGAAAACATCAAATCAAAAGGAGATTCACCAGGGTACTTAGTAAGTTATTTAGATAAAATTCTAAAAGTTGAAATACCTTGGGAAACTCTTGTTGAAAAATCAATTAAAACAAATGTCATTATGAAACCAGATGAAAGAACATGGAGATGTCTCAATAAATATTTTGTCCCTCATAAAATTAATCTTCCTGGATATGCTTTCATAGAAGATAATGAAGGAACCGGGACATTGATAATATTTGTGGATTCATCTGGTTCAATATCTGATAAAAATTTAAAGAAATTCTCAAGTGTTATTGAAAATAGTATGAAGTATTTTAAGACTATCATATTGCTTGTTCATGACACAACAATACATCAACGAAAAGAGTTTAATAAAGATAACATTGGAGATTTCTATAATTTTATCACTAAAACTGGTTATCACGGACGTGGTGGAACTTCACACAGATGTGTATTCGATGAAGTTCAAACAGAGTATTGGGACAAAGACAAAGATGATTTGAGCATGGTCATGAGTCTGACAGATATGTGTTCAGACATCGAATATAATTATAAGAAGTATGAGTTCATACGCAATAACGTCCCATTAGTCTTTATAATCACTAGTGACGGCAGTATATTAAACTTAGACAACTCATTCGGTAACATTACCCAAATTAAAATAAACTAATTTTAATCCAGTAGGACATTAAAAATGTCTTACTGGATTTCTTTTTAATAACCTTCTTCAACCCATTTAGCAAAATCATCATATTTACTTGGAAAATTCATATATCTTATTGCTTTATTTCCTCTTCTACGAACTTGTTCAAGATCATGATAATATGCTGCTTCGAGTTCAGTGGGATAATTACCAATATGGTGTTGTCTGTTATTGAAAAATATAGATGCTGACCATGGATTTTTCCGACTTTGACCTCTATATACCATTCTATATGGTGATATCGTCCTATCCATATATTTTTTGGTCACTTCTTTTATTTCTTCAAACTTTGTTTTCTTTCGTTCTAATAAAACTGTAGCATCTTTATATAACCAATTATAAATATACCTTATAATATTGTTCCCAGAATATTGAATAAGCCAACAATAATCACTTTTCTGCATCAAAGTTGTTTTATTCAACCCAATTTGATCAACCATAATCTTTTGTATTTGATCTAAAGAATCTTTAGATCCAGATATATTAAAATGACCTTTATTTGTTTTATCACAATTTATACATCCATCTCCATCAAATACACCTCGAATAAAATGATGAATCAAATTATCAGGAACATTACAAATTACATTAGTAACATCAGAATAAGTTTTTCTTTGCTCAATTCCAACATTAATAAGATCATTAAATATTTTCTTACTATAAATACCAAACACTGAATATTTACGATCAATGCCATCAAAAGAGGAAGAATTCATTCTATCATATATTTTGATATTAAAAATGTTTGCAAATTTATTTAAATGATCTTTATCAGATTCTTGTAAAGTTATTTCAAGTTTATATACATTATTTACTTCTGTATTGTAAATACATCCATCTGCTTGTATAAATCCCAACCAATATGCTTTCTCTTCAGTATCGATCGTCTCAAAAAAGTCTTCATTTATATGATTATAATGAAATTCAGTTTGACCACTTTTTAACTTCAGAAAAATATAATTTGCTTGAGAATATGTAATATTTAGTAATTTTGCGGTTTCGGCAACAGTGTGGTTTGATTCGTATAACATTTTAACTGTATCAAAATGTTCTTTATCCATATACTCCTTTTTATCACCGGCAAGATCTTAATAAAGAAATTTATTAAAGATCTTGCCGGATTTTTTATTTAGGGCAAATTTGCTGGATTTTTATAAGTCTTAAAAGTCTTAAATCCCAATTTACTCGAATCCACAGTAGGTGTGGGAACCAATCCATTAAATGTTTTTTCTGTATTTTCAATTTTCTGTTCTGGAACGGGAGATGGTTTCACAACTCTATTCATTTGACTCATTTTTCCACCAAATCTCCCAGCTAAACTTCTATATGCCCACGCTCGAGCATTAGACAGAGTTGCTTCACTTATTAAAAATTTATTAGCGATAGGTATCATGTTTTTATTACCTATTTTTTAGTGTCTGCCATTTGTCTAGACATCCAAAGAATATCATTGGCGTCTGGTAAATTTTCTTCGGCAGTTCTCCTTATGGAATGTTTTTGTAAGTCTTCTTGCGATTCTTCACCAAATCTCTTTAGTAGTTTTTTTTCTTTGTATTTCTTATATAAATGTTTGCCTCCTGCTGCTGCACCAATACCAGCTGCAGCAACAAGGGCTATTTTCGCAAGAGTAGCCTGATCTATCTCATACAAAGAATCATATTTAGATCTCATGACATCATCCAAATCTTACAGATATTCAGCAAGACCCTTATCTTCCGTCACCACCTGTTCCTGAATCGTACTACCATAAATATTGGAAACTTCTGTGACATACTGAGAGGTTGCAACTTCCGCAAACACCCGCATATTCTTATAGGTTTCTTCAACAGTTTCCGCAATGAATTCCTCTGGATTATTAATAATGAAAGCCTTAATCTCCTTCTGAAAATCATTAACCAATGACATTGCTTCAACAATAACATCTTCATGTTTTTCAATAATTGCATTTCCTTCAGACTCTAAAAGAGCATTAACTCTCTGAAACATAATTTATTCCTCCAAAAGATTTATTTGATAGTTATTTCTTTTTCTTCGGTGTGGCTTTTGTGGATTTCATAGCTGCTGCAATCTTCTTACGTAATGCAACAGCACCAACTCCAGCTGCAAGAGCGGCAGCAACAGCGGCAGAAGTTTTGGGATTTTCTTTAATGATTCCAACCATAGTATCCTTTGCCCCTTCAGCGGCGGCTATGCCTTTCTTTCCAACATCTCCAGCTTTTTCTTTTACAACTTCAGCACCAGCTGCGATTTTCTTTCCAACTTCAGCAGCTTTCTCTTTCACATCATCACCAACACCTTCCTTGATAACGCTTTCAAGGGATTCTGTAATAATCTTATTAATATCCATATTAATGACTTTCCTCCTATTAAGATTTTTTAAACTTTCTACGTAATGCGGCAGCACCAACCCCAGCAGCAAGAGCCGCTGCTAATGCTCCACCTGCATAAGGGACTGGATTGTCTTTAATTTTTTCTAAAAGAGATTTGCCGGCTTTTGTAATACCTTCTTTAGAATTATCTGTTGCGGCTTCTTTTGCTTTCTTGGCAGCCTCTTTAGCTAATCTCGTCGCCCTCTCTTCTTTAAACCCATAATCAACAAATTGTTGATCTATTTGATTGACAGGATTAATATGACCTTTTCCTGCAAAATCTAACCCTTTCCCTTTATTCGCCATTTTATTAAGAGCATTTTTAAGGTCAGGAATATAATGTAGATCTTTTTCACCAGCAACAGGTATTCTTATTTTTGAAATAGATTTAATATTCATAATAATACCTTTTTATTTATTAGCATTTTTTAATCTTTTACGCAATGCCAATGCTCCAAGACCAGCAGCAAGAGCTCCAGCACCCAACAAACCCGTCTTCTCATAATCTAAATTGTGAAGTCTATTTGTAAATTTGCGGCCGAGAGTATCAACTCCTTCTTCTGCATCTTTTTTAATTTTTCTGGCAGCACTACCAAGTCGTCCAGCAAAAGAGTCTTCTTTAGCAGCTTTCAATGAAGCATCTTTGGCAACTTCATTCTCTTTGGCAACTTGTGCAGTTTTCTCAGCGGCTTTTTTAGCAGCAACTACCGACTGATCGGTATTTGCAACTTCTTCCTTCCACTTGCCTTCCACTTCATCAGCGGCTTTTAATGAAGCATCTTGTGCTGTCTTTTTGGCAACCTGGTCTCTTTCTTCTCTGAGTTTCCCACTAATCTTTTTAACAGCATCAAAAGAAGTGTCCTTTTTCTCAGGATGGAGAGCATCATAAATTTTATTACCATAACCACCCTTCATCACTTCTAATTTTTCTGTTATACCAGGAATACCCTCTGTAAGTACTTCTTTTTCAGGAGTTGAAGTGAGTAAATCTCTACCATTTGCTTCATTAAGAGACTCTGTAATGATTTTATTTACATCTAATGCCATAATTAGTCCTCCTAATTATACAAGTAATTATTATTTTTTGGCATTAGCAGCTTTCTTCAAACGCTTACGTAATGCTAAAGCTCCAAGACCAGCAGCAAGAGCTGCGGCTGTTCCACCAGCAATCACAGGGTGTTCTTCAACTGCTGTTTTAGCAGCTGCGACAGCCTTTTTACCACCCTTTTTAAAATGTTCTAAAGCACCTTGATCTCTTTCTTCTTTAAGCTTCGAACTAAGCTTTTTAACTGCTTCAAAAGCATCATCCTTTTTCTCAGGATGGAGAAGATCATAAGCTTTATCACCATAAACACCTTTCATGATTTCCAACTTTTCATTTATACCAGGAATACCTTCTGTAATTGCCGATTTAAGAAAATTCTGTAATTCTGACATATTGTTTAATCCTCCTAATTATCTATAATTGATTTATTATTTTGTAGCAGGTTCAGATGGTGTAAATTTAACATCTTTATTCGGTGTGATTTTAGCTCCAGCGTTAACAACACCTGCAACAACCGCTTTCACAAGATTGGGGTTTTTCTGAACTGGTTCAAGTGCTTCTTTACTCTCCCCTTGTGGGTTTGTATTTTCTTTTGCAATATCACCTTTAAGACCACCTTCTGACGCTGTCTGAGCTTTATCATCAATCTTTGTATCTTTTACTGACGCGCCCTTATCACCACCAAATTCAACAGATGTTTTCTGTTTTTCAGTTTCATTAATTGCCATTTTTAATGACTCCATAATTAATTCATTAAGTTCCATAACTAAACTCCTTATTTAATATTGACCTGGTTCTGGTAAATTCTTTCTTCTTTTTTGTAAAGCGGCAAGACCAGCAACTGTGGCAAGCCCAGCAAGACCATACCCAAGTTTGTGTTCTCCGATATGTTTTCCGATCTTACTAATAATTCCACCAGATTCACTCGCATGTTCTCCAGCAGCTTCTTTAGCTTCACTAGCCTTATTTGTAGCTGATTTCAAAGCAGCATTAGTTTTAGCAGCCTGATATCTCGCTTCGTCATAGTCTTCTTTAGAAGCCATTCCAAGTTTACCAGCTTTGCGTCTGGCATCGGCTGCATCAACCGCAGCACTTCTATCAGCCGCAGCTTCAGCAACTTTCTTATCAGGTGTAAAAAGCCATCTAGCTCTTCTTGGAAGTGACAATGGACCAGGAGTACCAGCAACTTTATCATATTCTGCATTCGCTTTTGCGATATCAGCAGCATGTCTTATATCAGTTGGGTCTGCCGCTTCAGTAATTCTCTTTAACGAAGTAATACTTAGCATAATTAATCACCCTAATTCTTTTTAAGAAGCACTTGGGGCCTTTCCATCAGGAACTTTATCCGCTGGAATTTTAAAACCTTTGAGATTTTTCTGGAAATTTTTGGCCGCGGCAGCAATACCAACAGGAATTGCTTTACCAAGTGATTTACCAACTATAACAGATTTATTAGCTGCTTTCTTTACACCTTCTTTAGCAGCACTAACTACATCACCAACAACACCTTCCCAAATTTTAATTTCTTCAGATTCTGACAATTCTTTTTTAGCAAGATCTCGGCCCTTAGTTTTCAACTGCTTTAAAGTATCAGCTCCAACTGCACCAGCTTTCGCTCTTGCTAATTCATTCTTATCAGAACCGGTTACAATTTCCTTCTGTTCTGCTTCAATAATAGTTGAAGAATATCTCTCAATAGAATTTTGAATATAAGGCATTGACAACTCAAAGAAAGCATTATCCTGCTCTTCAGTATTTGTTTTATCATCAATACTTTTCAGATAGTCTTTTAATTCTTCTGTAAATTCCTCACCCTCATGGATACACATATCACAAAATGCATCAATAAGAGCGATTTCTAAAACGGCGTGATCTAATTTGCTTATCATTTGTGCAAGCATGTTTTCTTATCCTCCAAATATATTTTATTACTCTTTATTCCTTTTAATTAATTTTCTTAAACCAAGTGCACCAAGTGCTCCAGCAACAACACCGCCAGCGACAGGATTTTCTCCTGCAAATTCCATAGCCTTTTTAGCTCCAGAACCCAACGCTTCACCAGTAGCTTGAGCACCTTTCTTTAATGCAATTCCAGCAGCTTCAGCTCCACCTATTTCTTTTGCCGGAGTCGCGGCAGCATTAGCTATCTGTTGCTGTGCAGCATTAGCAGCAACTGGAACTTGTTCAACTGGAACTTGTGTAGCAACAGGAGGAACGGTTTGAATAATTCTTTGAGGCGCCACAGGTGGTGCAGCTGGAACTCCAGCGGGAGCAAGCCTTTCCGCTCTAACTTGTTTGAAAGTATTATCAACCACTGTTTGATCTGTTGGATTCACTCGAGCAAGAGGAACTTTCCCAGCATAATTCATATTTTGTCTTTGTGGCAATCTATTAAGAGCTGTCCTAAGATCCTGTCTATAATTTGGATCTACTTGACCAGCGACAGGGATTTTTACAGTTGTAGGATTGATAATTTTCTTCACAGGCGCTGCAGCCACAACTGTTCCTGCCGCTTTATCAGCTGCAACCTGTCTAGCAGCTGCCTGTCCTTGTGGTGTTGCCATCATCGCAGCATACGCACGTGGATCAATCTGTTGTTCTAATAAAAATTTTGTAATTGAAATCATATTAGTTATTCTCCCACAATTACACTAATGTTGTAAATGTATAATCACCAGATAAATACTCTGTTCCTGCTGCATTTGTGACTTTAACCCTATAATGATATGTTGTATTTGGCCCTAATCCTGTTAAAACAACTTTATGAGTATTTGTATAATCTTCTTTTAAACCGGACAGAGCACCATATGATGTCGTTGTCCCGTATTCAATTTGAGTTGTTGTTTCTTCATCAGAAGTCCAAGTCATTTCGGCAGCAGTTGTCGTTATATTAAAAACTTTCATTAATCCCACTTTGGGCATAATTCCACCCAATTGAAATGGGAAAGTTACATTTTTCAAATAAAATTGAATCATTAAAGGACTAGTAATGGAAGGTTGATACATTGAATAAATGCTATTATCGAAACTAAATGTAATTGAATTACCAGATAAATCTAATGTATAGTTTTGATAATCTTTTAATGTATTAGCTCCCTTAACTAGATTATAGGAATAGGATGCAGACATTAAAAATTCAGCCGGATTGAATTGAATTGTTAATCCTTGTTTAATTGTATGTAATACTGTTGTTATTGTTCCGGCAAGAGCTTTTGTAACAGTCAAATATTCATCAGTACTAAGTTCTATATCAACCCCGTCAGGAGATGGAATTGTATTGATGTTCGTTCTATACTGAGTTTCACTATCTCCAAGAGTAATATAAAGATAGTCATCTGCGCCTCTGGTTGCACAAATTTTTCGACCACCTGTAGAGGTGTTCGTAACTTGATCTGCAGCAAGAGACACACTGTCTAAATTTAATATATTTGTTGTTGATGAATCGTCTGTTACTAAATATGTTCTTCGAATAAATCCTTTTTTAAGATTTATTACTTCATCGCTCAAATAATTAATTGACTTACTTGATGGATAATCATTAATAGGTTCAAATCCGGTTGACGGATTAATTAACATGTCAATTCTGTCAATTTCTCCAGGTTGGACATCACTAAACATATACATTGGTATTGGAAGCATATATGTGATATCAACAGATACCTGAAATGATCGTTGTGTTGAATCTGGAATAGACGATGTAATTGAATCTAGCCGGATCATAGGATCATATTGAAGACCATAACAATAAGCAATTTCACCAGTTCTCTTATTTAACTTGGTATAAATATTATAAATTATATGAGTTGCCGGATCGAAATCAGAGCGAGACAAAAAAGTATCAGAAACTTCTAAATAAGAAGTAAAAGTTAGAAAACTTATAAACTTATTTACCGGTAACCATCTTTTGACCAATACATAAATTTCCTTTGCTTGAAACTGTGATTCACAATTTATTACAATAGTAATTGGAACATTTACCATCTCTTCTTGTACTAGAATTGTTACACCACTTGTTTGGTCATAGAGAACCGGCACTTGATCTAAATTAAATCCTGGTATCTTCTGTGATACACTTGGTCTCTCACCATAACTTGGGGAATCATCGTTTAGGGTGACAATTAAATTTGGAAATTCATAATTTGGTTTATAATCATGAGGTAATTGAATTGATCTATTACCCATATTAAATTCATATCTCTTCGCATAATTTCTATTTTGAAATATGTGATTGTCGAACAAAACTCTCACAGAAAGGAGCAAGTCCGCATAAAAATTGTGAATAAATATGGCTCATTCCTCCTTTCACATTATTTACACTGTCAATTTATTGATTAATTTTACTTGCTCACTAGGATCTTTCGTAGAAAAATCTTGCGCCTTTGCAAGTAATTTTTTATTTCTTTCTCTTGGATCAACAACTCCAAAAGGAGCTATTAACCCACTCGGATGCTCTGAATGTACATTTGCAATCTCTACAAACAAATTATATATAGATAACATAATAAAAATCCTTAAAATTATAGACTGCAAGTAGAATATTGAATTGAAATATCTTCTGTCCCTGGATTTGAAATATAAACTGTTGTCTTATTACCCTTGTAAGAAAAATGGGTAACATTCGATAAAGCTGGGTTTGTGGTTGCGCCGAGTTTAAGAGATACACCCGTTTCGCAATTCATAGTAAAAATATTTACTTCTTCAGCAACTTTAAGATCAACAACTGCTGCGACAGCAGACACCTTTCCATGCTCATAAGCAACTGGTATATTATTGATCGTGACATCCATCAAACGAAAAGTTTCTGGAGGTGTCTGTTGTACAAATGTAATTGCTTCCTGTATTCTAAATTGGTCGCTCACGTTTGGATTCTCCTTTTCAAATTAGTCTTACTTATAAATTATAGTTAACAAAAATAAACGTCTATAAACATGTAAAAGGGTTCTCATTTTTTTCAAGGGCCGGCAAGAACTTAACTAGCTCTTGCCGGTCCTCAATATTATGTCAGTTCAACTTTAACCTGAGTTAATCCGGTCGGTTTAAAAATCAAATAAACTTTATTATCATCACTATTGACCCAAATCTGTGACTGTCCATCAGTCAAAACTGGCGGAGTTGTTGCCGCAACAGTTTGTTTCAATTTAAGAGCCTGACTACCATCATTATAATATGCACCACTCAATGTATACCAAGTAGCACCATCATTGGTGTATTTCCACACTTCAGCAGCTTCATCCCACATAACTGCTACATTAGTAGATGCGCCTCTTTCAACCTCAAAAGCACAATCACTAGCAGGGGCGCCAGTATGATCTTTATTTAATTTAAAAGTTACTGCAGTTGTGCCACCAGTGTCGGCTTTAGTTAATAATCCAGAAGCTAAATCAGTAGTTGTTGGGAAAGTAGCAAGTAGGGCATCAAGACCTGTAATTGCGGCCGTACTATGACAACCGCTTTCAGTAAGATCCATGAGATCCAAATGTGATCTGACAGGATTTGCAAAAATTGGTCTTGCATCAAATACCATATCATTTGTAATTTTAGTAGTACCAGTTGCTACGTATACCAATGCAATAGGATATCTGTTTCTTGGAATAGTTGGCAAAACAGGACTTGCCGCAATATCACCATCAATATTTACAACCATTCCTGATTGATTTAAAGTAACAACAACCCATCTTGCATTTGATGCTGGTACACTAATCGTTGGTGAACTGCCCCCGACATATTCAACATAAGCAGCAACACCATCTAGAAAACTCCAAAAACCACCTGCTGAAATCTTAACTGTAAGATTTGGTTCATCTTGAGCAGTAGGACTGAGAGTTGCCAGATTTCCAAATAATTTTCTATATTCATCCCCATAAAGCGGAACGTTCGGAATAGTCATTTGTTAATTCCTCCATTAATAAAATATTTTCATAATAAAGAGACCTCTGATTAATACAATTTAATCAGAGGTCTCGTGTATAAATTATGGTGCACTTGTGCCAGAGCTACCAGCTGTACCAGACGAACCACTTGTACCAGAAGTTCCATCTTCACCACTTGTACCAGAAGTTCCATCTTCACCACTTGTACCAGAACTACCCGAAGTTCCAGAAGTAGAGCTTGTACCAGAAGTTCCATCTTCACCACTTGTGCCAGAACTACCCGAAGTTCCATCTACGCCACTAGTGCCAGAGGAGCCAGAAGTTCCTGTGTCACCACTGGTGCCAGAACTGCCCGAAGTTCCATTAGTGCCAGAGCTGCCGGAAGTCCCATCTGTGCCAGAACTACCAGAGGTTCCAGACGAACCGGAAGTTCCATCTATACCGCTAGTGCCAGAACTACCCGAGGTTCCATCTACGCCGCTTGTGCCAGAACTACCGGACGAGCCGCTTGTGCCAGAACTACCAGAGGTGCCTGTTGTGCCAGAGGTGCCAGAAGTGCCGCTAGAACCAGAGGTGGCAGAGGTGCCGCTAGAACCAGAGGTGCCAGAACTACCAGAAGTTCCACTAGAACCAGAGCTACCCGAAGTGCCAGAACTACCCGAAGTGCCAGACGAACCACTAGAACTAGAACTACCAGACGAACCGCTAGTGCCAGAACTGCCAGAAGTGCCAGACGAGCCGCTAGTACCTGTAAGACCAGAAGTACCAGAAGTTCCTGTGAGGCCGGAAGTACCGGAAGTGCCAGCTGTGCCGGACGAACCACTCGTACCAGAACTGCCCGTAGTACCAGAAGTACCAGAAGTACCAGCATGAACATACAAATCATCAAATAATGTTTTAAGCTCTAAAACAACATCTTGTATAGTTGTGGACACTAATCCACTCCCACCTGGCGCAAATGTAATTGCGGAACCAGGATGTGCCGCAGCCAATGAAGTTGACTGAAGATCTCTGTGATCTGTAACTCCCAATTCAAACATTGGTCTAACGTCAAAAATCATATCATCAGAAATCGTAGTATCGGCTGATGTAATATAAATTGCGGCAAGAGGAAATCTTCCTCGAGGAACTGCAGGCAAAACTGGTGAAGCGGCCGCAGTACCATCAATAGTAACAATTGTACCGGTCGTAGTAAGAGCAATAACAGTCCATCTGTTATTTGGTGACGAAGGTGTAGTAATTGTTGAAGAATTTCCTCCTGCAAATTCTAAATAACTTGCACCAGATGACGTATAATACCAAAATCCACCAGCAGAAACTCTAATAGTCATATCTGGTGTGTGTTGTGCTCTTACTCTTAAATTAGCAAGATGTAATAATGCCCGTTTAAAAGTATCTCCATAAGGCGGAACGTTCATAATAATAACTCCTTATCTAAATTATTTTTACTATTTCGGCAAGATCTGTTTGGTGAGTCAAAATCGGCTCACCAAACAATATAAATTTAAAATCCATTCAAATATGTAAATTTCATAAAATCATCTAATTGTGATTCTGAAAAAGATGTTCCACTAGATCCAGATGTACTACTAGATCCACTTGTACCAGCTGTTCCAGATGATCCAGAAGTTCCACTAGATCCAGAAGTTCCACTAGATCCTCTTGTTCCAGAAGTTCCACTAGATCCACTTGTTCCAGATGATCCAGAGGTTCCACTAGATCCTGAGGTTCCAGAACTACCACTTGTTCCAGATATACCCGAGGTTCCACTTGTTCCAGATGATCCAGAGGTTCCAGATGAGCCGGAAGTTCCAGATACACCAGAGGTTCCACTAGATCCTGAGGTTCCAGAACTACCACTTGTTCCAGATGAGCCGGAAGTTCCAGATACACCAGAGGTTCCACTAGATCCTGAGGTTCCAGAACTACCACTTGTTCCTGATGAACCACTTGTTCCAGAACTACCAGAAGTTCCAGAAGAACCCGAAGTTCCACTTGTTCCAGAAGAACCAGATGTTCCTGATGTTCCACTTGTTCCAGAACTGCCCGATGTTCCTGATGAACTACTCGATCCAGAAGATCCTGATGAACCACTAGATCCAGATGTTCCAGAACTACCAGAGGTTCCACTCGTTCCAGAAGATCCACTAGATCCAGATGTTCCTGACGAACCACTAGTACCAGATGTTCCAGAACTTCCAGATGTTCCACTTGTTCCAGATGAACCACTTGTTCCAGATGAACCAGAAGTTCCAGAAGAACCACTTGTTCCAGAACTACCAGAAGTTCCAGATGAGCCAGAAGTTCCACTCGAGCCTGAGGTTCCTGAACTACCACTTGTTCCAGAACTTCCAGAAGTCCCCGATGTTGCAGAAGTTCCGGATGATCCTGACGAACCAGATGTTCCATCAGAACCTATAAACCAACCATAATTATAGAAATTTGTTCCATCATATGCAAAGCATTTACGAGACATATCACCAGAAATACCAGGTGGTTGAGATGGATCAGCTCGTAAATCATCAATAGTAACATAGACATAAACATCTGAAGGAGTTGCTCCACTATTTGCTATAATCCATGCAATTTTGGCCTCATCTAAATCTCCAAAGGAATCAACATAAAAAGATTCTCCAGATGTTCCACTTGATCCACTTGTTCCAGAACTGCCAGAAGTCCCAGATGAACCTGAAGTTCCAGAAGTTCCACTCGATCCAGATGTTCCAGATGTTCCACTAGATCCAGAACTTCCAGAGGTTCCAGATGAACCAGAAGTTCCAGAGGTTACACCAGTTGCAGATGTTCCAGAAGTAGAACTTGTACCTGATGTTCCAGAAGTAGAACTTGTGCCTGAAGTTCCAGAAGAACCAGACATTCCATCCATTCCTGGCTTTCCAGAAGTACCTGAAGTTCCAGATGTTCCTCTCGTTCCTGATGAGCCAGAAGTTCCAGATGTAGAACTTGTTCCAGATGTTCCAGATGTGCTGGAAGAACCAGAGGTTCCAGAAGAACCTCCAGTTCCAGCTATTCCACTAGATCCAGAAGTTCCAGAACTACCAGAAGTTCCTGACGTTCCAGCAATTCCAGGGACACCCTCTTCACCTCTTTCTCCAGAGGTTCCAGAGGTTCCGGAAGTGCCAGCTGCATCTATTTTATTATTTACTTCATCTATAGCAGTCTGAACTGTTGTTCCATGCAATCCAGACACAGACGTATCATAACTAATTGAAGTTGCTGGGTGTTGATCAACATCAGAAGTTTCTTCCAGATCAGAATGTCTTCTCACACTCAGTTCGAATGTTGGCCGAACATCAAAGATAATATCATTGGTAATTTTTGTTACACCAGGTGATAAATACACTGCTGCAACAGGATATCTTCCAAAAGGTATATTTGGAAAAGTTGGATCTGGATCTTCAGCTCCTTCAATTATTACAACTCCTTGAGGTTCATAATAGCTTAACGCCACAATATACCATTTTGGGTTGAACACTGGTGGAATGAAGGTATCAGTTATTCCACCAGGATATTCAACTAAAACAAGTCCACCAGATGAATAATTCCAAAATGTTCCAGCGGAAACTTTAACAGTCATATCTGGTATTTCTTGTGCTGAAGCTCTAAGAGTTGCAAAATTCAAAAGTTTATTCTTTAAAGTTTCACCATAAATTGGAATATGAACTTGCATAATATCTTCATCCCCAAAAAATCAATTTATAAATAACTAATTAAAAGATCTATTTTCTCTTTAACCATTTCTGGTGTAATTGTTGTAGTGCATTCATAATTTTTGTTTCTCGGACACCAATCCCAACTTCTTGCAAAGACTAAATTTTTATCATTGAAGCATCCATGACATTTTCCTGGAGGCGGCGCGATTCGGTAATTATCTGAAATAAACTCAGTAAAAGGATCACTAAATCCAGAAATCATGATTACTTTCTTTCCAAGAGCCCAAGCTAACCAAGACAAACCAGATCCAACTCCGATAAAGAATTCACAATTATTTAAAACCGAGGCTGTCTCTTCAATCGGAACATTATTTACAGGAATGAGCTTCGTAAGACCAGTTGGGTCCTTCGAAAGAGCTATAACATCAAATCCCAAATCGTTGATATAATCTACTATCTCTTGCCAACCACCTGGATAATTCCAATACTTTGACTGCATCGTTGAATGGTCAGAGATACAAATATATTTTCTACCAAGCAATGGTGTTTTATTAACAACTACTTTTGGCTTAATTTCCTTGTAATTTAATTGAAGAGCATCAGCCGCTACCTTCTGAAGCGGTATTTCCCTCCAATTGTTTTTATTTCTTGTGTAATCATTATCATAACACCCAATTTTAATTTGTGCATATAAATTATGAGCTACTGAACCAGGGCTTAAAAACTCTATTTCTGGATAAGCATCAACAAATAGAGTATTCCAGAAAGTAGTACAAATGACTTTACAGCCCCATTTCTTTCTAAATTCTTCAACATGTGGCATCCAAGCTATATTATCACCGAGAGCTTTACTATCAAGATTAATAAATATTCTTTGATCTTTAGCGTTCCATTCTTGTACAAATTTTACGTTCTTTTGTGTTGTCTCTGGTGATTTGATGACTAAAGTGTTAGATTCTTTATTTTCCAGCGAAGCAGTCTTTACAACAGACGTTACCTCTATCTTCCAAGGAATAAAAAACTTAGCTGAAGGTGCAGCCCAACACTTTATATCATCTTTAATTGGTCCTAATTTTGTAGAAAATTCTACATTATTAGTAGCCATGTTAATAAATTTTACATTATATTCTAACCCGCTGTTACCACTGATCTCAAATCTACAACCATCCATAAACGAGACACTAACTCGATCTGGAATTGGAAATACTTCTTCAGTAGTTTCGGGTTTCGGGTTTTCTTTTTCTTTAGATATCTTGCTTTCTCTTAATAATTCTTTTGCTTTTTTACTTTGATCAATTCCCATTAAATGAAATTTAGCTGTCTCAACTGCATTTTCCCAAGAAAACTTATTATGAACAAAGCTAGATCCCATTAAAGCTCTTTGCCGGCATTCATCCCAATTTTCATAAATATATTTCATATGTAATTTAAACTGCTCAAAGTCCGGCTCGTAATACTCCCCAGGAAATCCAGTAGGAATTGGATTAATCATATGTTTGGTATCAACCATATAAGCTATGTTTGTGGCAAAATCTGTTTGTGCAGAATTGTTCGAACATATACTGGGAACACCACATGCAAGAGCTTCTATAAGAGGCAAATTCCAACCTTCACTTCTTGAACAACTCAAAAAGCAATGGCTAGTTTGTAATAGTTTAATATAATCAACTCTGGGCGGGAAATGTACAATTTGAACCCTTGGATCTTTTAATTCTTCAATAGTTCTTAATTTGTTTTCAACATTCTTCCTATCAAATGGATTATCAACAGATAAAATCAATCTTACATCTGGATAATTAGCTAATGGAAATTCTTGAAACCAACAATCAATCATCTCTTCCGTTGCTTTACGATATTCATATTTTCCGATAATAATAAATGTAAATTTATCGGCAAGATCTGAATCAGAGACTGGAAAAAATTCTGTTTTATCAACACCTTCAGGAATTACATGAACTCTATCCGCTGAAAATCCCTGTTGAATCATACACTTCGCCTGCCATGTAGAAGGACACCAAAAATAGTCATAGTTGTTCTTAATATGATTGAAAAATCTCTCAGGTTGAAGAGTTGATTCATAAACATTATAACAAATTTTAATTCCATCATAATTTGCATAAAATATTGGATGATCAGATGTGTCAAGAATTATATGAATCGGTACACCAATATTAGTATTGATCTTTTGTAATCTTGACCAAAACGCTTTTGAATGTGCGTGATATCCAGTTTCTCCACCAGCTTCACAATGATATTTAATGTTCACTTTCTTTTTGCCTCCACTTTCTATTTTCTATTTCTCAATTATAACTGCATATTTATTATTGAATGCTTCAAGAAGATCTTGCCGCCAATCAGTATTATCTAAATATAAGACCTGTGAATTAGATACAAAACAAGTATTATCATTAAGAACACAAACCGCGTGTCCATATTTTCCATCAGCAGAATATAAAAACACTAATCTAGATTGTTTATTATTCTTCTTCCACCACCATTTGGCCAATATTGCCGCACCATCACAATCATCAGAAAACTCTTTATTTATAATAGTTATGATCCAAGGAAGCCAATCTTTAAATTTATCTTCGGTCCATTTGAATTTTTTCATTACATCTTCTAATGGTAGAGCCAAATATATTTTCTTTTTTTCACGAGCTTCCTTAATACCAGACGGCCTACAAAGCCAATAACATAAATTTACAATAAAAGACCAAATGGGGCACATAAAATGAACCCACATTTTTTGAGCTACTAATTGAAATTTTGACATAATTAATTGTCCTCTATTTTATTTAGGCCGGCAAGATCTAATAAAGGTCTTACCGGCCTAAATTATTTAATTATACTGGACTACCAACTTGTGTAATCATTCCGTTTACTACAACAATGTAGTATCCTTCGCTTGAAGTTTCAAAGGTTCCAGACGTCCCTGGCGCAGGTGATGTGCCAGAAGTTCCAGATGAGCCAGAAGTTCCTGACGATCCACTTGTTCCAGATGAACCACTCGTCCCACTAGATCCAGAAGTCCCACTAGAGCCAGAAGAACCTGATGTTCCAGAAGTCCCACTAGAACCAGAAGTTCCACTTTCACCAGAAGAACCACTAGTTCCAGATGTTCCACTAGATCCACTTTCACCAGAAGTTCCAGATGAGCCACTAGTTCCAGAACTACCCGAAGTTCCACTAGAGCCAGAAGTTCCAGATGAACCCGAAGTTCCAGAGGTTACACCAGTTGCAGAAGTTCCAGAAGAACCTGAAGTTCCACTAGATCCAGAGGTTCCAGATGAACCACTTGTTCCAGAACTGCCTGAAGTTCCAGACGATCCTGAAGTACCACTAGATCCAGAGGTTCCGCTAGTTCCAGATGAGCCACTGGTTCCAGAACTACCTGAAGTTCCACTAGAACCAGAAGTTCCAGATGAACCACTTGTTCCAGAACTACCTGAAGTTCCACTAGAGCCAGAGGTTACACCAGTTGCAGAGGTTCCAGAAGAACCTGAAGTTCCACTAGATCCAGAAGTTCCAGATGAACCACTTGTTCCAGAACTGCCTGAAGTTCCAGACGATCCTGAAGTACCACTAGATCCAGAGGTTCCGCTAGATCCAGAGGTTCCGCTAGTTCCAGAACTACCTGAAGTTCCACTAGAACCAGAAGTTCCAGATGAACCACTTGTTCCAGAACTACCTGAAGTTCCACTAGAGCCAGAGGTTCCAGATGAACCAGAAGTTCCAGAGGTTACACCAGTTGCAGAGGTTCCAGAAGAACCTGAAGTTCCACTAGATCCAGAGGTTCCAGATGAACCACTTGTTCCAGAACTGCCTGAAGTTCCAGACGATCCAGGGGTTCCGCTAGTTCCAGAGGTTCCGCTAGTTCCAGATGAGCCACTAGTTCCAGAACTACCAGAAGTTCCACTAGAACCAGAAGTTCCAGATGAACCACTTGTTCCAGAACTACCTGAAGTTCCACTAGATCCAGAGGTTCCAGATGTTACACTAGTTGCAGAGGTTCCAGATGAACCACTAGTTCCAGAACTACCTGAGGTTCCTGATGAACCACTAGTTCCAGAACTGCCTGAAGTTCCAGACGAACCAGAAGTACCAGATGTTACGCTAGTTGCAGAAGTTCCCGAAGATCCAGATGTTCCACTAGATCCACTTGTTCCAGAAGAACCTGAAGTCCCAGAAGAACCTGAAGTCCCAGAAGAACCACTAGTCCCGGATGTACCACTCGTTCCAGAACTACCTGAAGTTCCACTAGAGCCAGAAGTTCCACTCGTCCCACTCGTTCCACTAGAGCCAGAAGTTCCTGACGAGCCAGAAGTTCCACTAGATCCTGAGGTTCCAGATGAGCCAGAGGTTCCAGATGTTACACTAGTAGCTGAAGTTCCACTAGAGCCAGAAGTTCCACTAGATCCAGAAGTTCCACTAGATCCAGAAGTGCCACTAGAACCAGAGGTTCCAGATGTTACACTGGTAGCTGAAGTTCCAGATGAACCAGAAGTTCCACTAGATCCAGAAGTTCCACTAGAACCACTAGTCCCAGAAGTTCCAGAGGTCCCAGAAGTTACTCCAGTTGCTGAAGTTCCACTCGATCCTGAAGTTCCCGAAGATCCTGAAGTTCCACTCGTGCCCGAAGTTCCTGAAGAACCCGAAGTACCAGTTGTTCCTGAGGTGCCAGAAGTTACACCCGTTCCTGAAGTTCCAGAACTTCCAGAGGTTCCACCAGTTGCTGAAGTTCCACTGGTTGCGGAAGTACCGGAGGTGCCAGAAGTACCGGTTCCCCCGTAGCAATATTCTGTTAATCCACTCATAAATATAATCCCTCCTAGCCCTCTAACTCTCTAATTGTTAAATTCCCAGCCATATTTGCTACTATGACAACTCTGGAAATTCTATAATCTTGCAAATTGATAATGAATGATTCATTTGCTAAAAGAGTAAAAGGTGGTGTGTTTACTAAATTTTCAAGATAACATGTAAATGTAATTCCTGCACCTCCACCAATCCTAATAAACTGAAGTTCTTTAACAGTTTCTGGTCCGACAACATAATAGTATCGAGTACCAGCTCCAGCAAATGTAACAATCGTTTCAGAAATGATAGGATTATAAAGTGGAAGTTCTGCTGTCTTAACTAAAGTAGGAAATGAAGATTCTGCAATAGGACTGAAATTGTCCCCTGTAAATCCTAAAATAGCAAGAGCTGTATTCCCAGTCGTTTTAATATATAATTTTGATTGAATATTATTGTATATCGGCGCGATCAGTTTGATGTAAATTTCTCCGCTTCCAGTAATAGGCTCAACTGCAAACGCTATCTTATTAGCATCCGCGGTAGCTGTTTCATATGCATAATTAATATCATATGCAATCTGAGCTGCTGTTCGAGCTGCTCCAGTTGTAAGTGTTGCTGTTATCCAATAAGGCCAATTATTTACTTTAAAAATAAAAGTGTTATTATTAACTGTAATATTATAAGTCTGTATATTCTGGCTAATCACAAAAGCTTGTAAAGATACACAAACAACTGGATTAGATGAATCTGATGGTAGCCCCAGTGTTGCACAAGCTGCAATACTTTGTGCTGATAATGCCCCAATATAAACAGAATTCAATACATTGCTCACGATAGGTGCATCAAGTCGTACTTTTCCACCTTCAGCAGAGGCAACCACAGACCCATATGCCGCATTAATATCTGCTACAATTTGAGCTGCTGTCCGTGCTGCACCAGCAGTCAATGAAACTACTGTCCAAGCAATCTCATCATTAAATCTAATATAGAGAGTGTCATTAGCAGCTCCAACTATAGCATAATTCTGAGCTACTGTTCCGACAACACTCGCCCGATTCTCAAGAGTATCATATGTTTCAACTTCTTGATTTGGAATAAACGTAACATTATTATAATATACCGGATTTGCATAATTATTTACGTATTTGGGCATTGATAACCCTCCTATAATTCGAATCTTTTACATACAAATTAAACTAAGTTTTCATTCTTTACTTGTCCCATTTGTTCATTTAAGATCTTTAAAAGAATCTTAATATCATATTTTTCTGCTAATCTTAATTTTTCATCCGTATCGATATCAGGATCTTCATAAATTTGTTGACCAATAATAGACATGTTTGGATCAATTTGTAATTCTACTAATTTATCCAACCTATTCTCATAATCTTTCACACCCTTTTGAATCTCTTGAAATGCTAATGCCTTTTCAGATTCTTTCTTGATTGTATCTTTTAATTCGTCTTCTGTTATAATATTCTTTTCAATAAGAAGTTTCTCAATTGCACCAGTTAATACGTCAACATAATATAATCGATCTCTAATTTTTTGTGCGGACTGAAACAATCCCACGAACTCTCGTCTTGTGACAAATGTGTTAGCTTTTTGTTCTAACTTACCCTGTTTTTCTTTCTCGTCATGAACCATTCGCCGCTGAATCTGACGTCTCTGTTTTCGATTATATTTTGACAGATCTAATTGTTCAGCACCAGGTAGTGCTTCAAGCTTCTTCTCCAAAGTAGTAATCTCTTCACCAATTTTTCCAAGTTCTTCCATGTTTTTTTCTACTTCTTCCATTTTCTGTTTTCGCCTCCACTTTCTAGTTTCAATTTTCTTCGTCTTTATCATTTTCGATTTTAATCTCTGTTAAAGATGATACATAACTCTTAAAACATTTCTTACATACACGACCTTCATATCTGTCTCTATACTGAATAACCACTTCTTCAAAAGGTCCATGTACTCCACATTCAGTAATACTATCTGGTTGATCATTTATAAGCTCAACATAATGTATTTTATCTTTATTAGGTTGTATTGCAGTTATAAATTTAGGCATAATTTAACTCCCTCACTTATTTTCAACTGCCGCTCCAGCTGCTTTCTTAATGATATTTTGCCATTCACCATGTTCGACTGGTACAGGTCCTGCCACTGACACAGGTCCAGCCACTTTTCTAACAATGTTACCAACACTAGTTGGCCCAGCTACAGATTCAGGCCCAGCTACTTTTCTAACAACGTTAGATACTGGAGCTGCAGAAGTGTCTGTTGAATCAACATTACTAGCCAATTGTAAATTGCCTCTTTGAGCAATTCTACGCTGTAACAATTCTCGACGACTCTGATTCAGCGTATTCAATGACATATCTTGTTCTGCTAAATAATTAATAATTGAAATCATCTTTAATCTCCCGATTTTACATTACTTATTTTGATGATATAATTCAAATGCGCTCTTACTAACTTTTGCTAATTTATCAGCGTCTTCGACATTTTGACTATTCGAAATTACTTTAGATAATAAATTTGGTTGATCTATCATTTTTTCTTGCCGAATTTTTGCCAGAAGTTTTAGTCGGCGCTGAGCATAATCAGGAACCAATTGAGAATGTTCTTGTTCATATATATAATTAACAACTGAAATCATTTCCAATCTCCTTGAACAAGTTAATTAATATATCTTCAATTTTATCATAATCATTATAATATATTTTAATCAAATTAATTCTATTATCTAACGCGAATTTCTCTTTTATTGTATCGTGTTTAACAGTTTTATCATGAACAATTTGGGCTCTTCGATATTTATTTACTGGCTTTTCATGGTGTTGTCCCTGATACTCAATTAATAAATTAAACTGTTCAAGATAAAAATCATATCTTAGATGATTGCCGCAAAAATTAACACAATCTTTAAATATCTTTTCTCGAGAATATTCAATATTGTGAAGATCAAAAAATTGAGCTATTCGTTTTTCACCTTTTGAAATTCGGCGCCCCTTATAATATTGCCGTTTTTTCATTTTTCATATACTAATTAGCTTCCTCGTTGTTATTGTTTCGTCCGTTCTTTTTTGATTCTTTCTTTGTACGCCTGCAGTCGGGACACCTAATTGGGTCTGGAAAGTTCTTGTTAGTGTAAAATTCCTGTTCGCCACTTGTAAATACAAAATCATTTCCACAATCTTTACAACTCAAAGTTTTGTCTGCCATTTTTCTTTTCCTTTTAAAACCTTTCTTTAGTTTAATTTTTACCAAAATTTGGTAAGCTATTTAATTATTGGGAATGTTCAACAAGTTCTTCAATTTGTATATATCGCTTTGTACCGTTCTCATCTATCCAAAATGTTTTGACTCCTTTTTTATTAAACGGTCCACGAGAATCTACAGCACTATTTATTTGTTGTTGTTGATACTTTTCAATAACATTTAATGTATGCTTAACATATGTTAATGCCGCAAAACCAAAACCAGAACAAACAACTAAGACAGCAATCAACAAATATATTTTATTAGTTAACTTGCTAACAATCTTGGTAAGATCTGTTATCAATTGTTGTTGGTTATGGTTGTTTGCATTTTCTTTTATATCCAATTTATTATGCTCTTGTAATATCTTATCATTCGCAACAGTGACAAAATTATTTAGAATTTTTTCAACCTTAGTTTCATCGGGAAGTCGATTGATTTGAGAAACCATAGTAGTGTTGTGTTCTATGATCTTCACAAGAAGAGATTCATATTTATCAATAACAGTTTCATAATTATATAGAGCATTCTGGAATACTTCTCCCACTGTTAGCGTTTCATGATTAGTTGGTTGAGGCATTGCTTATTCCCTCCACAATCTTTGGAAAGTCATTCAAAGATCTAGAAAACTCTGCCTCCAGAATTGTCAAATTTTTATTTCTCTTTTCCGCAATTACATTCATATTACTAACAAGATTATTCATCTCTTGTTGTAATTCTTCGTACATGCGAGATTGTTCTCTAATTTTATTTTCCATGCGGCGATATTCAGTTGTGTCATAAAAACTTGCAACAACATATGATTTGTTTTCATTATCTTTAATTCTAGAAAACATGACATCAACTGGAATTCGACTACAATGGCTACATGCACAAAATACATATGCAGGACCAAACCACTTATCTTCTTTCTCAAGAATTTTCCATATACCAGGAATTGTATTTGGTGGATCTAGAGACATAAATGTTTTGATATGTTTGCCAATGACATGATCTTCTGTCGTAACTGATTCCGGAGATCGAGCGATGTTAAGTGTCGCTTGGTTCGCATAACTTATTACACCATCTAACTCAATTACAACTAATCCATTTTGCGAGCCTTCGACAACATTGTAGAGCCTTGTAATTTCAGACATTCTGAGTTTATGATCTGTAATGTTTCGAATTATCCCCTGAGAACCTGCAAAACTTCCATTCTCATCATATATAATTTGGGCATTAACAGAAACAATCATTGCCTCTTTAAATCTATTTACAAGATATACTTCTTGATCATACAATTTTCCACCAGCATTGTGTAATCTCTCAAGAAATTCAGCTCTTCCATTTGGATAAAGAAAATAATTACCAACAAAAGTCCCGACAATATCTTTGCGATCAATAAATCCCAGTAATTCTAATGCCGAATTACTAATAAAGCATATTGTTCCGTCTTTGTCGGTCTGATAAAATCCATCTTGTAAATTATCTAAAATCGCTCTATATTTCATTCTGCTACATATTAATTTTTCTTCAAGTTCTTTTCTATCAGTTATATCAAAACCAATCGATTGATATTCCTTAATTGTTCCATTCGCATCAAAAATAGCTCGATCCGACCAATGAATCCATTTTACTTCTCCATTCGGAAAAGTAACTTTATGATCATAATGATTATATGGAACATTCTTAGTAATTATTTTAAATGAATTCTTGACAAATTCTTTATCTTCATCAAGAATAAGATCCATAAATGGTTTTCCAATTAGCTCTTTATAATCTTTATTAAAATACTTACAATATGCTGTATTTACAAATGTCAAGTTGCCATCTGGTGTAAATCTACAAATTAATTCAACTTGATCTTCAACAATGGCTCTATATTTTATTTCACTTTCTCTAAGGGCATCTTCTTTCTTTTTCACTTCTGTTAAGTCACAAATGACCATGATCATAAGATATCTCTCATCAAAAGTTAATCTAGAAAGTTTTGCAATAACTGGAATTAAAGAGCCATTTTTTCGCTTATAATATGTTTGACCAATATCACAATTGTCATTTGTAATTCTTTGTTTAGTTGATTCCGAATCAGTAGAGAGATCATACAATGATAATGAAGTAAATTCATCAAATGAATATCCAAACATTTCAATTGCTCTGATATTTACGTCTATTATTTTGGCATTATTCTCAATGTCAATTATTATAATAGCTTCATATGTATTATCAAATAAAGTTTTATAAAAATCATGTTTCCTTCGTTCATTTTGAATTTTTTCTTTCATGGCGCTCTTCCGCCTCTCTGATTATAATAATAGTCCGACCAAAACTCCAATCCCAAGACCACCAACAGCGGCTGCAATTTTGCCCCAAATAGATGGTTTTTCATTCTCTATCTTTTTCTCATAAGCCTCTTTTTGGGTCTTCAATAATTCTTTATATGAGGCTATTGTCTGTTCAGACACCTTGAGTTGCTCTTGTTGAAGTTTATTGATCTCTTTTAAAAATCCAATTTGTTTTTCTAATTCAGAATTTGCTTGTTTTAATAGATCAATTTGCTCCCGATAATCATCATTGTTTTCTAATTCAACAACCATTCTGGAAGCATCAGATTCTTTAAAACAAACAACAGGTTCAGTAGTAGATACTACAACTGTCGAAGTTGCCGATAAACTACCACTTGAAACTGTTCCTGGAATTGCATTTGGAATACCTTGACTATAACTAATTGACGGGCTTATAATCAAGCTGATTAAAACGATCCCTAAGCTCACCAGAAGTTGCTGGTGGCTTTCTTTCTTTAATTTTATTTTCAACATCGCCAACTCTCTTTTTCAAATTTGTATAAGTTTTTTCAGAAGTTGAAAGTCTATTCTGAAGATTATTAATTTGATCATCCCTGATTTTCATCTCGTCCAGATATTTCTGTTCAATTAATTCAATTTGTTTATTAACAAGATCTCGAATAATTTCTGTAACATAATCTTTGCCGTATGACTTAAAAGCAAATACAATACAGATAATTGAGATTAATCCGATAGTCACAATAATAATTGGTTTTTTATACTGATTCAGAATAATAAAAAATAAACTTTTCTTTGATGAGTTTTCTGTACTCATTTTATTTTCCTCTTTTAAAGATAATCATCTCGATTATTGATTTTAAACTTATAATCCTTTTCTTTTTCAGTCGGCGAGATCTTCTTGGGCTCCTCATTTTCAGTAACTAAACTTGCCCCAACTTGAACTTTCTTAAGGGAACTAATATTTTCTTTTTCTTCTTCTACGATTTCGGCAACAACTTTAATTTGTTCTTTGTATTCAATTTGGTCAATCCACGGCTTATATACTGTATCATCCACTATTACTTCAAGTTGAGCTGCGCCGGATTTTAATATTTCATAAAATGGTTTCAATTTCGGAATAACAACCTGTATAGAACCATTATGAACTTGACCAGGAATTGATAAATTTAAATTCTCACCGAGAGGCATTATTAATCTCGCAGATGGTTGAGCCGCATTTCCAGATATATTAACCTTAAATTCCAACACTTTTGATTTATCAGGATCAATTGTAATCATTTAATCTTCCTCCTTGGAAATCCTAACATCTATTACCCGAACATAATTTTTATCAATAAGATCAATATTTAAAACTGCAGAAGTATCATCAATTATAACAACATCTTTAACGATTACTGTCGCTTCATTTATTGAATCTAATTTCGCACTAACTTTTATGTTTCTTGGTCTTTTCTCTGACACTAATTTAGATACATCTATTTTTGAGAGTTCAATTACTTGGTCAGCTTTTATTTTCTTTCTTTTGTTATAAGGGCCAATCGGAGCTTCAAGAACTCGTCCGCTTCTTTCTCCACCGCCTCCAGCACTCGGAGTAGGTGGAGCAAATACAGCTATCCAAGTATCAAACAGGGGATTAATATCTGTTAAAACTTTTATAAATGTATCTTGTTCAAGTAAATAATCTAATAATGCTTTTAATGAAGTATCTTGTTCAACAATGATGTTTGTACTTAACGATCGACCAACACCAATGTGCATTCTGTCATAACGTGAGGTACTACCAGTCGAAGCTGGTAGTACCCACATTCGTCTCTGATGTTTTCCACTCATTTATTTATACCGTTTCATTTTTCGTAAATGTTGTACCATCATCTGATAGAGTTGCAGAACCCAACGGAGTAGTTTCATCTTCTTTATACATTGTTTCAAGAACATTTGTAACCGTCTTCTTATTCCTAAAATATTGAAACACAAACTGAAGTTGATCAGCCAATGGAGCTGTATCATTCGGAATAGAAGCCAATTCTACAGATGGGTCTGTTCTAATTATTTCATTAATTTCCGCCCTAATTAATGGCACACAATAGCTTTCATTACCAGCTACAACATATCTTTCAGAACCAGTTAATGTAGCGCCACCATCACATAAAATTGCATAATCTTTTGTATAATCATATCCAGCGAAATCATAAACATAAAATCCATTTGCAATTTCTGTCATTGGTTGATCATTAACTGCAACAACTCCGCTCGGGATTTCTAACACCCTTGCAGTCGGAGAAAGACCTGTTGCCGGTACACCAGCCTTACTAAAAAAAGATAAAATATTCATTTTTCAAACCTATTTATTATTCTTGATTCAAATAATCAAGACTAGCTAATCTTTCGCTATCTATCTTATTATCACTTACAATTACCCAATAATCCGGACTTGCATCTACCCCTAAAAGTTGTACATACTCATATTGATATTGTATAACTCTCGTAAGAGCTCCATCAATAGTTTCTGTGCCATCACCTTCTAAGGTAATAGTATATCCATCTGCGCCAATTTTCTTAAACATAAAAATTTTACCAGCATAACCGGCAACAGCTGGAAGATTACGCGTAATATTACCACTCAGTGTTCCATAAATTTCAGCATAAGTAGAAACATTTCCAGTGGTAGTAACAACTGCCACTGTCATGTCAAACTGCCCCGATGTTCCACCAGAGCCAGCGGTTCCAGAACTACCAGAAGTTCCACTTGTACCCGACGTAGCAGATGTTCCACTAGATCCTGAAGTCCCAGATGATCCTGAAGTTCCGCTTGTACCAGATGTTCCAGAACTACCAGAAGTACCACTTGTCCCTGAACTGCCAGAAGTTCCTGACGTGCCACTAGAACCAGAAGTCCCCGATGTCCCTGACGATCCACTTGTTCCAGAAGTTCCAGATGAACCTGAAGTTCCTGATGATCCACTTGTTCCAGATGTTCCTGACGATCCAGATGTAGCAGAGGTTCCTGATGATCCACTTGTTCCAGATGTTCCTGACGATCCAGATGTTCCAGAACTACCAGAAGTTCCTGATGATCCACTTGTTCCAGAACTACCTGAAGTACCACTAGATCCAGAGGTTCCACTAGTTCCAGATGAACCACTTGTTCCAGATGTTCCTGACGTTCCAGATGAACCACTTGTCCCCGAACTGCCAGAAGTTCCTGATGATCCTGAAGTTCCACTAGATCCACTTGTTCCGGAAGTTCCTGATGAACCACTTGTTCCCGAACTGCCAGAGGTTCCCGATATTCCAGAACTACCAGATGAACCTGAAGTACCAGAAGTCCCTGATGATCCACTTGTTCCTGATGATCCCGAAGTTCCAGAAGAACCACTTGTTCCGGAAGTTCCTGATGAACCACTTGTTCCCGAACTGCCAGAGGTTCCTGACGTTCCCGATGTTCCAGAGCTTCCAGATGATCCACTTGTTCCAGAACTACCAGAAGTTCCTGACGATCCACTTGTGCCAGACAAACCTGTAAACTGACCATAGTCATGCCAGTTTATTCCGTCCCACATCACAATATGTTTTGATTGATCTCCAGCTATTCCAGCTGGTATATCTTTATTTATTCTCTCATCATCAGTAACTAAATATACATATACATCATCTGGAGTTGCTCCACTAGCCTCTATTATAATAACTTGTGCTTCGTCGAGAATACCAGAACTATCTATTTGGAATGCCTCACCCCTAGCTCCAGAAGTACCAGATGTCCCACTGGTTCCATCTGTTCCAGAACTGCCAGAAGTTCCAGATGAACCTGAAGTACCAGATGTTCCTGAGTTACCAGATGTTCCACTTGATCCAGAAGTTCCAGAAGTCACACCAGTTGCCGAGGTCCCAGATGTAGCAGAAGTTCCACTAGATCCAGATGATCCACTGGTTCCAGAACTACCTGAAGTTCCAGACAGTCCAGAAGTTCCACTAGAACCAGAAGTTCCTGATGTCCCAGCGGTCCCAGAAGCTCCAGAATCTGATCCAAGACTGCGTGTTATTATCATTGTCATAATTATAACCTTTTATGTT
>Ga0265297_10001768_pt1 | contig 48067 bp, 54 predicted proteins | sample Munlanlwell13791_FD_192502 | JGI IMG/M metagenome (GOLD analysis project Ga0265297, IMG submission 192502) | Leachate microbial communities from a municipal landfill in Southern Ontario, Canada - Leachate well 137-91 | ecosystem: Engineered > Solid waste > Landfill > Unclassified | place...
CTCTTAAAGGGCGTATCCAAATCGAATCCCATACGCCCGGAAAGTTCACGGATGAGCCAACGGTAATAAAGTATATAACCCCTTCCGCCCCTTTTCCAGGGGGCAATCGCGCCTTCGTTTATAGTTTTATTTCTGTCCGGGATTACCAAATCGGCATCGAATTCTAGCTTAGTCCCCAACCCGTTGCACTCGGTGCAAGCCCCATAGGGAGAATTAAAAGAAAAAATACGCGGCTCAACTTCGGCATAGCTTATGCCGCATTTTGCACAGGCATATTGTTCGCTAAAAATCATATCTTTTTGCCGGTTTAACTGGCTGATTATAACAACGCCTTTTCCTGCCTTAAGCGCAGTCTCAACCGAATCAGTGAGCCTGCTCTTTATTTGGGGCTTTATAGTAAGCCTGTCCACTACTACTTCAATATTGTGGGTTTTATATTTTGCAAGTTTTAACTTTATCGGTAACTCATAGATTTTTCCATCAACCCGGCAACGTACAAAACCTGACTTTTGGATTTGAGAAAATATTTCCTTATATTCTCCTTTTCTTCCGGATACAAGCGGAGCCAATATATGTATTTCGCTGCCGGAAGTCAAACCCATTATCTTTTCTACTATTTCCTGGGAGCTCTGCCTTTCTATCAATCCGCCGCAACGATAACAATGCACCTTTCCGATGCGTGCAAAAAGCAACCTCAAATAATCGTAAATCTCAGTCTGGGTCGCTACCGTAGAGCGCGGGTTGCCTCCGGCAGTGCGTTGCTCAATAGCAATAGCCGGAGACAAACCGTCAATATACTCCACGTCCGGTTTCTGCAACTGCTCTAAAAATTGGCGCGCATAGCTGGATAAGCTTTCTACGAAGCGGCGCTGGCCCTCGGCATATATGGTGTCAAAGGCAAGGCTGGATTTACCGGAGCCTGATAACCCCGTAAAGACAATAAGTTTATGGCGCGGCAACTCCAGGTTTATATTCTTTAGATTATGCTCTTTGGCTCCGTGAATAATTATTTTATCACTTTGCATAGGTTAACTTTTCTTTGATATCTTTCCTGCTTGGGTCTATTTCAAAGGCCCTTTCGTAGTAAGCCCTCGCCAAGGCGTATTCTTTCTCTCTGCTGTATAAATCTCCCAGCATAACCAGGCCGTCTAAATAAAATGGATTTAAACGGACTGACTCTAAGGCATGTTCAATTGACTTATCCGCTTGTTTTAATTTCTGATAACAGAGGCTTAAATTATAATAAATCTGAAAATTATATTTGTTAATCTTAAGAGCGGTATTATAGCTATTAATAGCCCTGTCAATTTCATCTGTTTTATAATGGTAATCGCCTTCGAGTAAATAGCGGTCGCTGGACTCGGGATAATATTCAGAGAACTTTTTGATTGCGCTAAGGGCATCCAGATAAAGCCCCTGGTTTAGATATTCCTTAATTAAATTTTTAAGCATCGGGTTCTTCTGTGAAGTATATTTCAAGACATTTTCATAAACCACAATGTTATGCTTCCAATAAGTATTGCTGATTAAAGTAAGTACGCTATAAAATGCAGTTAAGATAAAAAATATAATTATACCTAATTTTCTAAATTTATATATGGCGTATGCAATAATTGCAAAAAATCCGGCTGATGCCAGATACACCCAACTTTCTGCCATCATTGCCTGAAAAAAGAAAGGGTAACCGTCAAGCATAAAGAAAACCGGTATAAGGCCGATAATAAACCAAGACAAGCTGAATAATAACAGGTTAGCCCTGCGCCACCTTATGATTAAATAAACGTAAAACAGGAAGAAGGCAATCCCGAGGAACACCTTAGGCTCTCTTAGGCTTAGTATAAAAGGCGTAAGCCTGATCATATGTAAATTTAAAGGTAATACCAAAAGAGAAATGTAACGGGGTACGATATTCAGGAAGTCAATTATGCGTAGGAAGAAGTTCATAAATTCAGGATGCCAAACCAAGGTATGCGCGCCTAAGATGCATGAGCGCAAAGCGGCATAGGCCAGAATTAGCAAGATAAAAGGTATGCAATATAGAAATTTTCTCGGCTTGGGCTTTAAGATAAATAAGACTAGTAAAATAAAGACTGGGATAGTCAATGCGTTTTCCCGGCATATCAATGCCAGCCCGGCAGATAATAAACTCAGGGCGTAAAACCTTTTTAAATTCAAGCGAATAAATTTAAAGAAGAAAATAATGCTGGCAAGCATAAAAAGAGCCGCTAATAAATCTGCCCTTGAAGAAATATATGATACTACCGATGTATGAATCGGGTGAACTGCAAACAGAATAGCGATAATTTTTGCTATTGGCGTAACTGTAATCAAAGAAAAGAGGGAATAAACCAAGATACTGTTAAGCGCATGTATAAAAATATTTGTTAAATGATAACCGGCAGGATTCAGCCCCCAGATTCTATAATCCAATGCGTAGCTTAACAGCTGCAAGGGCCTGTACATGCTATTATAGCCGAATCTTATCCTGGCCTTTTCAGAATACTCATAGAGGGCCGTCTTAAAAATAAGGGGGAAAAGTTTTGGCGATTTAATCAGCGGGTTTTTAACGACTAACGGCTCGTCATCCAAAACAAAGTTATTCCGCAGGCTGTTAGAATAACAAAAACCAATTATCAAAATTAGAATTAAGAAAAATATATTATTTGAATTTCTAACCATGAATTAGAAGGCTTGAAAAATGATAAGCCCCGTTACACCCTGCATTAAACGGGTTGGGCTTCTGGGTGTAACGGGGTTATTGGCCATTATCTCTTTTTCTTCTTGCCGCCTCTCTTCATCTTAGCACATGAGACATCGCCTTGTTTATCGAGAAAATAAAGGTAACCTTCTTTTCTCTTGATGCCGCATTTTGCAACTTTTTTGGGACTACCGCCTTTTTTCTTTCCCCTAGCCATCTTAGCACATGAGACATCGCCTTGTTTGTCGATGTAATAGAGGTAACCCTTCTGCCTTTTAACTCCCAACTTTACTAATTTTTGCGCCATTTTCCGATTCACCCCCCTTCCTTAAAAATATTTTAAACTAAGTTCCTATTTTAACTGGTCCTAAAATCTGTTTTAGAGTTGCTGCTGCTGACAAAAATGCCAGATAACTGGTCTTTGGGTTTTGAGGATGTGCGATATTTTCGCTGCGTGTAAATACATTTGCTGCTTCTGATTGTACCTGGATTTCGTGAATATTCTTTCTTAGTCCTGGCGAGGCAATAATTTTTACCAATGTATTCTTCGCGCCTACGCCTGCGATGCTCAATAAACCGGCAACATTAATATTCTGGGGGAAAAAATGAACCGCCTTTTCTGCGCTCCCAGAAAACAGCAAGGTGTCTTTTTTAATCTTATCAAGCTTTATTCCTTTTTCTTCGATATATCTGACCCCCTTAAAAGATGCCGGGTTTTTACGCGTAGTCAGCGTAACTTGCTTTATCTTGCTTAAATTCAGGGCCTTTAAAGCGTCGATACCTGAAATAGCTCCGCTTGGAAGATAGACTTTTGTATTATTTTTCTTTGCCAGCTGCATAAGCCGTCGAAAATGGCCCGCTACCCCGCCTATGCTCATAATCATGATATCCCGTTTCTTCGCTAAAGTATACCGGGCTATCCCCCAGGAGCTTGCGGCTGAAGTAGCTTCGATTACCAATTGCGACCTCGCAACTAATTGGGCTAAACTTGAGGCGACTAACCTATTCTTAAAAATAGAGCCTGCCAGTTGCTTTGATTTATTAGTATCCGTGTCATAAAGACCGGTTAAGCGCGCCTCTTTTGAGAAATCCCTCAAGATCTTCTTCGCCAATGAACTCCCTATCGCCCCACAACCCGCAATTCCTATCCTTAGCTTATTCATCTTACTATCACATTATCAATCAATCTTGTCTTTCCAATCCATACTGCCAAGACTATAATACAACCTTTAGTTATTTTCTTAATCGGAATTAGATTGTCAGAATCCACGATAGCGACGTAATCAATCCTTACGTTTTTTCCCCGGATTATTCTTCGCATAGCGTGGATAATTTTATCTGCCTCCCTTACTCCGCTCTTTATTAAACCTTTGGCTAATTTTAAACTCTTAAACAAAACAAGCGCATCTTTCCTCTCTTTTACGTTTAGATAAATATTTCTTGAGCTTAAAGCCAGGCCATCACTTTCGCGTATAGTAGGAATGATTTTTATTGCGACCGGCATATTTAAATCTTTCGCCATTCTTTTAATGATTATTGCCTGCTGTATGTCTTTTTGGCCAAAATACGCAATGTCCGCAGGAATACAATTAAAAAGTTTAGTTACTACCGTAGTAACTCCCCTGAAGTGCCCGGGCCTTGATTTACCGCACAATACATTGCTTAAGCCTTCAACCGTAACATATGTAGTGAACATTTTTGGATACATGTGGTCAGGCTTAGGCATAAAAATAAAATCAACTCCCCGGCTACGGCATAACATAATGTCCTTATTTACCATACGGGGATAACGTTTGAAATCTTCGCGGGGCCCGAATTGGGCAGGATTTACAAAAATGCTTACTACTACAAAATCATTTTCCCTGACAGCCTCACTGATTAAGCTAAGATGACCTTTGTGTAACGCGCCCATCGTTGGGACGAGGCCAATCGTTTTCTTCTTTAGTTTCAGCTTTTTGGAAATTGCGCTTATTTTCTGGGGAGACTGGATTATTTTCATATAATTTCTGATAACGGCCTGATTACAAAATCACGCTCGAATAGTTTGGGGTGCGGAACTTTTAACTCTTTTCTATTAATAATCTTATCTGAGTAGAAAAGTATGTCTAAATCAATTATTCTGGGGCCGTAACGTACGGTTTTTTCCCTTCCCAGATTCTTTTCGATTTCCTTAAGTTTCTTTAGAAGTTTTATCGGCGTAAGGCTTGTTTTAATCTTCAAGGCAGCATTCAAGAATTTACCTTGAGCCGGCGGCCCGCCTACAGGTTTAGTCTCGATAATCCTGGAGAGTTTAATAATCTTTGTTCCCTTCATTGCGTTGATTTCCTGCAAGGCTAATCTGATATTTTTCCGGCGGTTGCCTAAATTTGAACCAATCCCCAGTAAACACGTTACCATTAAACTATTTTCTTCAAGCGTTCAATCGCTTCTTTTATCCTCGGCTCCGGTACGGTCAGCGCAATGCGGATAAAACCTTCGCCAAATCTTCCGAACCCTACCCCAGGAGTAACTACGATATCTGCTTTTTTTAATAGCAGGTTGGAAAACTTTATGGAATCCAGCTTTGTCGGGATTTTTATCCAGACATAAAAGGTAGCCTTGGGTGAATTAACTTGCCACCCTAATGACCTTAAACCGCTGATTAAAAGATCGCGCCTTTTTTGATAAAGTATGCACATATTCCTGATGTGCTCATCCGGACCTTCTAATGCAGCAATACCAGCTAACTGAATCGCAGAAAATATCCCTGAATCTATGTTTGATTTAACTTTTGTAAGCGCCGATATTAATTGACTATTCCCGCAGGCGAAGCCAACGCGCCAACCTGTCATATTATATGTCTTGGATAAAGAATGGAATTCTATTGCCAGGTCTTTTGCGCCTTCTATCTCCAGGAAACTAGCCGGCCTATATCCATCATAAGCAATTTCAGAATAGGCTAAGTCTGAGACAACAATAATTTTATTCTTTTTTGCAAATTTGACTATTCCTCTGTAAAACTCTAAGGGTGCAACACTGGCAGTGGGATTATTGGGATAATTAAGAAAAAGAAGTTTTGCTTTCCTGCAAATATTTGCGGGTATTTCTTTGACGTCAGGCAAAAATGAATTTGATTCATGTAGCGGCAAGGGATAAAATTTGCCTCCTGCAAGAATAGTCCCGCCTTTATACGGCGGATAACACGGGTCAGGGACAAGGGAATAATCCCCGTTATCTAAAAAGGCTAATGGAAGATGTGCAATGCCTTCCTTTGAGCCTACCAAAGGCAGAATTTCAGTATCGGGATTAAGGCTGACGCTAAATCTCCTTTTGTACCAGCCCGCAATGGCCCGGCGCAATGCAGGGATGCCCTGGTCCAGGGCATAACGGTGATTAACAGGGTCAAGCGCTGCCTGATACAATGCCTCAATAATATATTTAGGCGTGGGCTGGTCAGGATCGCCTATCCCTAAATCAATAATATCCTTTCCTTTTGAACGCGCCTCTCTTTTCGCCTTATCAATTTCCAGGAAGAGGTACGGAGGAAGCAACTTTAATTTTTTTGAACGCTCTGGATTAAACATATTTATTTGCCTAAAACATCCTGCATTGAATACAATCCTGCGGGCTTACCCATAACCCACTTTGCAGCTTTTATGGCACCGAGAGCAAATAAATCGCGAGAATGCGCCTGGTGTTTTATTTCAATGCGCTCGGAATTTCCGCAAAAAATAATGGTATGGTCGCCTACGATATCACCTAATCTTATGGCATGTATAGGGATTTCTTTTTTAGTTGCATCTGCCAGGAGTTGCCCGAATTTCTTTGCTGTACCGGAAGGGGCGTCCTTTTTGGCCTTGTGGTGGGCTTCCACTATCTCGATTGCATAGTCAGGGCCTAACCTTTTGGCCAACTCCGGCACTATGTTGAACAAAGTATTTATGCCTACAGACATATTAGGAGAAAATACTACCGGCACCACCCTGGAAACCTCATCAATCTTTTTTAATTGCGCATCATTTAGCCCTGTAGTCCCCAATACATATGCCTTTTTATACCTGGCAACGTAATCTAAATTCTGTTCGGTTGCTTCCGGCACAGTAAAATCCACGAATACGTCTATCAGGAATAAGCCATCGGGGCTGGAAGATATTTTTAACTTGCCTAACTCCTTTCCAATCAAAGGTGTTCCTTTTTTCTCCAGGGCCAGGTTAATTTCAAAATCCTTATCCCGGGAAGCTAATTCATATATACGCCTGCCCATCTTTCCGCAGGCACCTGCAATACCTAATTTAATCATCGTTCCTCCGCATTACCAATTTATAATAACCCGTAATCGCCAAGCGCTTTTTTGAGTTTTTCTAAATTCTCATTGGAGATTGCGCACATGGGAAGCCTTAAATCGGGCTCGCAAAGCTTAAGTAAGCCCATTGCGGTCTTAACCGGAATGGGATTGGTTTCTATAAACATTGCTTTAATCAAAGGCAATAACCGATAGTGTAATTGCCTGGCTTTCTCTAAGTTACCCTTTTGGAATTCAATAACCAAGTCTGCCACATCCCTGGGGACAATGTTAGCAACTACCGAAATTATTCCGGTCCCTCCTATGCTAAGTATCGGTAGAGTCAGGCTGTCATCACCTGACATCAAAACAAAATTTTTTGGGCATAATTGTTTAATCCGCGACATCTGATCTAAGCTGCCTGATGCCTCCTTTACGGCTTGGATATTCTTGCAATCAGAAGCAAGCCTTGCAATGGTTTCAGGCTCGATATTTACTCCTGTGCGCGAGGCGATATTATAAAGTATAATCGGAATATTTACAGAATCGGCAATGTGTTTAAAATGCTCATATAGCCCCTTTTGCGTGGGCCGGTTATAGTAAGGGGAAACCTGTAAAGACGCATCAGCGCCTGCCTCTAAGGCATGTTTTGTCAACATGATTGCTTCGTCGGTAGAGTTTGAACCTGTCCCAGCGATTACCGGCACCCTTTTATTCGCCTGTTCAACTGTAATTTCAATTACCCTTTCATGCTCCTGGAAAGAAAGCGTCGCTGATTCTCCGGTAGTCCCGCAAGGCACAATTCCAGAAGTGCCATTTTTAATCTGGAATTCGATTAATTCCCTCAATTTTTTCTCATCGACCTTGCTATTTTTAAACGGCGTAACTATGGCTACAATTGAGCCTTTAAACATCTTCACCTCCGGTTCATCTTAGATAAACTATCTATTTTAAGGTTTTATGTATTAATCGCTATTATTAATTAGCGCTGGTGCTGGCCAAGGAAGTAGCTGTAACCTTGGCCCCGGTCCGAAATCAGTATAAAGCATAACTTTTGCCGGCGTATCTTCTGTAATAACTAAATCTATATTATTTACGATCGTAATTCCTTCCTGTTCATTGCCGGGTAATTCCCATTCTGTAATCATAGAGCCGTCTTTTGTCATTGACCGGATCACATTAGCGCCGTCAAAAACAACATAGAGAGTGCTATTGCCAAAATGGTAATGCATGCCTGCAATATCCGAACGGCCTGGCATAATAGTAGATATATATTGAACCGGATTGCTAGGATGAGCAATCGGCAATCTAAACCTAAAGATGTAACCATTCTGCTGTAAGCCGGCATAAAATAACCCTGATTCAATTCCTTCAGGGTCAGCCCCTGGAACAAACTCCAAAGCCTCTAAGCCTTTATTGACAACAGTATTGTCCATCTCTGTAAGAACGAATATACGACCAGTAAGAGTATCGGTTACAAAATTAAACTCCCTAACCTCTTCCGGAGTTCCCACTGGAGTCTCAATGCCAAGGTAAACAAAATCACTCTCTGAATCCGCAATACAAATTCCCTCCAGGTCTCCTCCAGCATAGTCACTATCTGTCAGGACGCCATTTGTATCCATCTCGTAAAGAAAGCCGTTGTCACTAACTATGAGGTATCTGTGTAGGCGAGGATGCCATACTATGCCGCTTGGCTCAGTTCCGGCAGGTAAGTTTCCTCCGATATTTACTCCAGGAAGGTCGCCTGGAAATGGCTCCACAGCCCAAACAGAACCGGACCTTAGAGTAACCAAGATTGTTGCAAGAAACATTATTTTAAGCAAACCGATAATTTTTCTTCTGTTCATCTTGCACCTTCATTTTTGTGCTTAGCCTGCTATCCTCTTTTACTCTAAATAGATTTGATTATGCCTTCAAATACAATATCTGCCTTGCCCCGTAACCAAATGTCAGTAAACTTATTACCCAGGCTGCTGAAATATACGGTTAATACTTCTTTGCCTCTGGTATGGATGTTAATTTTTTTGCATGCATTAGTCATCAAAGCAAAAATTAATGCAGAGGCGACGGCTCCTGTTCCGCAAGCCAAGGTTTCATCTTCTACACCCCTTTCGTAGGTTCTTAACCTTACGGCGCATTTGTTCAATACCTCAACAAAATTCACATTCGTTCCTTTTGGTGAAAATCTTTTATGGTAACGTATCTGCCTTCCCAAGTTAACTGCATCAATCTTATCCAGCCCTTCTACAAAAATTACCGTATGCGGTACGCCTGTATTGATAAAATTTACCCTAATTTGACGATTGCTTATCCGGATAGGTATGTTTAATTTTATATACTTCGGTTCAGTCAATTTTATTTTAACATCATTTACGCCCGCTTCGGACTCAATTATGCCTGCCCTTGTTTCTATGTTTACTTTTGATTTTTTGAATTTTGATTTCATCCAAAACGCAATACAACGTGCGCCATTCCCGCACATTTCTGCTTCTGAGCCGTCTGCGTTAAAGATGCGCATTTTAATATCGGCGACCTTTGATTTTTCCAAAACCAACAAGCCATCTGCGCCTATGCCAAATTTTCTGTCGCAGATTTTTTTCGCCACCCCTCCAATCAATCTTAGTAAAGTCGAGGCAGGGAATAACGGAATAACTATAAAATCGTTTCCCGAGGCAACCATCTTGGTAAAATTTAAAGCTTTCATAAAAATTAACTCCGGGTATTTATTTCTTCGGTATTGCTATTTCAATTTTCTCTTCCAGAACTTTATTGGGGATAGGCTTGCTTAAAATCTCCATTACCCCTAATTTAAGGGCTCTTTTTTCAATCTCCCCGTCTAACAAGCCCGTGATAAGATAAATAACAATTTCCGGTTTAATTTTTTTTGCTGCTTCGGCTATGGTTAACCCTGCTATATCAGTATCCAGTTTCACATCACTTAAAACTATATCGGGCAATTCAGACCTTATTATCTTAATCGCATCTGAGATATTTGTTGCGCTGAAAACCTCGTGATTGCGCTTTATAAGCAGAATCTTCTCGAATTCAACTACATCCGGCTCATCGTCAACTATCAATATCTTAGCCATGTTATAAACCTAAAAGAAAAGCAGGGATAATTTCATTCCTGACTATATCAGCATAAACTTCTCTTTTTCTAATCAGAAATACGTTATCTTTGACTACCATTACCTCAGCTATCCTGGGGCGTGAATTATAATTAGAGGACATGGTAAATCCATAAGCGCCTGCGCTCATTACCGCAAGGTAATCTCCTGATTTTACTTTAGGCATCCTCCTTTCTTTGGCGAAGAAATCAGCACTCTCGCAAATAGGCCCTACTACATCAACTTTTTCTGTACGCCTTGGGTTTGCGCCTTTAATCTCTAAAGGAAAAATTTGATGGTATGCATCATAAAGTGCCGGCCTGATTAAATCATTCATACCTGCATCAACAATTACAAATTTTTTCTTGGGAGTAGATTTAGTATATAAAACTTCGGTAACTAAAATACCTGCCTGGCCGACAATAAACCTTCCGGGCTCCAATATTATTTTTAATCCTGATCTTTTCAATAAGGGCGAAATTCTCTTAGCAAATCTCTGCGCAGTTTGCGGTGTTTCGTGATTATAGATAATACCCAGCCCCCCTCCGATGTTAAGGTATTCCAATTCTATGCCTTTTTTTCGTAATCTTTCAATAAAATCTACCATCTTGCTTATAGCTGCCGAATAAGGACTTGCATCTGTTATCTGAGAGCCTATGTGTATATGGAGCCCTGAAATTTTCACATTGGGCAGGGCCCGGCGTAACATCAGAATCTGGTAAGCACTCTTAAAATCTATCCCGAACTTATTAGTCAGCCTGCCTGTAGTGATATACCTGTGAGTCTTTGGCTCTATATCCGGATTGACGCGTATAGCTACCCGGGTAATAGTATTAAGCCTTTTTGATATGCGATTGATACTCTCCAGTTCCTGTAAAGATTCGACATTTAGAAATAAAATCTTCCTTCTTACTGCCTCCCCTATTTCTCTTTCTGTCTTGCCTACAGATGCATACACTATCCTATTCATCTGGCAACGCACTTGAATGGCGCGATAGAGTTCGCCTCCCGAAACTATATCCAGACCTGCGCCTTTATCAACCAGGGCTTTTAAAACAGCCAAATTAGAATTAGCTTTAACCGAATAAGCGATAAGCGGTTTGATACTACTGAAAGCATTTTTTAACTTAAGATAATGGTCGATGATCGTATGGTAACTATAAACATAAAGCGGGCTACCAAATCTCTTTGCTAAATCTTCTACTTTTACATCTTCGCAATAAAGTCTTCCTTTTATGTATTTAAATTCGTGCATATTTAAAAACTCCTAACCGATAATTTCTCCTGTTTATTTTATACAAAGTATCTCGGCAGAATTATTTATGCCGAACAAACTTTTCCCGCCGCTTAACAAACTGCAATATACATGCCAAGACCTGGCCCCTTTAATAAGATTATCATTACCGGAAACTACGCTGCCTTCCTGTAAGCTGCCGTTATCAGTAGTCCACCTGCAGGCACCGCTAAAAGTCGTGTATCCGGCCTTAGCGCAAATTACCGAAGGCCGGCATGTTTCTGCAACGCATGAATTGTACGGCGGTACCCTGACCCACTGGCTTTGCGCTACCCATGATGAGCCATTGTAATAATAAAATCTGTCGTCCTTATCGTTATAGATTACCTCGCCCTTCTGGGAATTTGATAGCTTATCTTTATCTATCGGCGCATAGATTACGCTGCGGCTGACTTTGATTTGATTATACGAACCACTGGGACTTGGGTAATAGGTAGTAATTATAATTGATTCTTCGGCAAAAGCAGCAGCAAGATTAAAAAATATGCATAAAATTAAATTTAAAATAAATTCTTTCCTATGAAGCATAATCGTCTTTCAATCGGCTATTTTAGCCGCTTATTCCAGATTGAAAGCTGCCTTTCTACTAGCCTTGGACTTGTCCCTCCGTAAGATGTCTTGAGGTTAACAGAGGCCACAGGATTAAGGATGCTCTTTACATCCGGGGTAAGTTTCTTTGAATATTTCCTTAGTTCATGATTGGTAAGTTTGGAAATTTTTTCCCCTTTATCCAAACAGTCTCTTGCAATTCTTCCTACGATATCATGGGCCTCTCTGTAAGAGAGGCCTTTTTTAATCAAGTATTCTACAATATCCACGGAAAATAAAGATTCGTCGTTAAGCCTGGCCCTGATCGCCTCTTTTTCTATAACAATATCTTCAAATAATGCGATAAATATCTCTAAAATATCCTTTACCGTATCTATGGCATCAAAAAGAGGCGGTTTATCCAACTGTAAATCCCGATTGTATGATAGAGGAAGGCCTTTCATCATTATCAACACGTTTGATAAGTCTCCGTGTATTTTTCCGACTGTCCCCCGGATCAATTCCAGGACATCTGGATTCTTCTTATGCGGCATGATGCTGGAGCCGGTGCAGAAAGAAAAATCTATGTCTATAAAGCTGAATTCTTTAGTGGACCAGAGGATTAAATCTTCTGCAATCCTGGATAAATGCACGGAAAGGATAGATAAGTCGGCGAGTATTTCAATCACGAAATCCCTGTCGCTAACACTATCTATGCTATTCTCGGTTAAGCCTTTAAATCCTAATTCTTTTTTTACGGCTTCCCTATCGATAGGCAGGCCCGTGCCTGAAAACGCACAGCTGCCCAACGGCATCTGGTCTATTCGCTTTTGCGCGTCAATGAGCCTGGCCTTATCCCTCTCCAAGCTAACAATATAGGCAAGGAGATGATGCGCCAGGAGCACGCATTGGGCTACCTGTAAATGGGTATAGCCGGGGATAATCACCTTGCGATTATCCCTGGCAAATTTCAATATAGACCTCTGAAGCAATATGATAAAATCTGTCAATTCAGTTATTTCATTTTTTATATACATTTTAATATCCAGCGCTATCTGGTCATTTCTGGAGCGGGCAGTATGTAATTTGTGCGCCGCATTTCCTATTTTTCTAAAAAGCATGTCCTGAATATTGGAGTGTATATCCTCTGCTTTAGGGTCAATTTTAAATTTCCCTTTTTCTAAACTTTTGAGGATAGAACTAAGACCTTTGACGATTAGCTTAGAATCTTTTTGCGGTATAATCCGCTGCTTGCCCAGCATCCTTGCATGGGCAATGCTGCCTAAACAATCATATCTGGCTAATTTATAATCGAAAGATATACTTGAAGTGAATTTATCGGCTAATACGCTTGTCTTTTTGGGAAATCTGCTGCCCCATAATTTTTTAGTCATTTTCTATCCCCTCTATCTTTGATACGGCATACCCCAAATCTTAATAAAACCTTCGGCTAATTGCTGGTTGAACTTATCTTCTTTCCCGTATGTGCTTAATTCTTTTTTATACAGTGAAAAAGAAGATTTTCTGGCTACAGGCACGCAGCTGCCTTTAAATAATTTTAATTTTATTGAACCTGTAACAAATTTCTGCGTTGAATTGACAAAAGCATCTAATGATGTTTTCAAATGGGAGAACCACAAGCCATAATAAACTAATTCTGAATATTTAAGAGATACGATTTCCTTAAAATGCATAAGTTCTCTATCCAGCACCAGGCTCTCCAGTTCCTTATGCGCAGTATAAAGTATGGTTGCTGCAGGCGCTTCATAAATCTCCCTGGATTTAATGCCTACTAATCTATTCTCAACCAAATCAGTCCTGCCTACCCCATGAAGCCCTCCGATTTCATTTAAATGAGAAATTAAGGCCGTTAATTTATACGCCTTCCCGTCTATTTTCTTAGGCACTCCTCCCTGAAAATAAATCTCAATATATTTTGGGTAAGTAGAAACGTGTGTCGGGCTTTTTGTAATTAAATAGGCATCTTCAGGGGGCTCTGTTTCCAGGTTCTCCAATACCCCTGCTTCAATGCTGATACCCCAGATATTCCTGTCAATGCTATATGGCTTTTTCTTGCTGACATCTATAGGTATATTATACATCTGGGCATATTCAATTTCTTCTTCTCTTGATTTGAATTCCCAAATTCTCACCGGCGCAATAATATTTAAGGCAGGATCTAATATAGCGGTGCTTACTTCAAATCTTACCTGGTCATTTCCTTTCCCTGTGCAGCCATGCGCTACGGTATCCGCCTTTTCCTTATGGGCTATCTGGACTAAATATTTAGCAATTAATGGCCTGCCTAATGCCGTGGCCAGGAGGTATTTGCCTTCATAAATAGCATTTGCCTTCAAGGCAGGAAGAATAAAATCTTCTACAAATTCATCCTGCAGGTCTTTAATATATACTTTGCTTGCGCCGGCAGAAAGAGCCCTTTCTTCAATTGCGCCAAAGTCTTCTCCGCTGCCTAAGCCCTGGCCTAAATCTGCCATAAAACAGATTACTTCATAACCCTGCTCTTTCAGCCATCTGACTGCGCAAGAAGTATCCAACCCGCCTGAGTAAGCTAAAACTACTTTTTTCATCTTTGGAACATCTCCTGTTTTATGCTTCTTCCTCTGCCGGCAACGCTTATTTTAACAACTTAATCAGAATTGCCTTTTGTACATGCATCCTGTTTTCTGCCTGGTCAAAAACAACAGAATGCTTGCTGTTAATAACCTCATCGGTAATTTCTTCGCCTCTATGCGCAGGCAGACAATGCATAATCAATACGCCTTTTTTGGCTAATTGTATTAATCTTTTATTTACCTGAAATTCTTTAAATATTTTCTTTCTTGCCTTGGCCTCTTTTTCTTGTCCCATACTTGCCCAGACATCGGTATATATAACATCGGCCCCTTTAACTGCCTCAAAAGCATTGTGAAATAAATTTATTGCTGACTTATGCAACTTTGCCATATCCTTTGCATCCAGCAAAATATTTTTTTGCGGCTCGAATCCCTTTGGCGTAGCTACATTAATATTCATGCCTACCTTAGGACAGGACAAGAGCAGCGAATTGCAAACATTGTTTCCATCCCCTACATATGCCAAAGTTTTATTTTTAATGTTTTTTAGCTTCTCTTTTATCGTATAAATATCGGCCAGCGCCTGACAGGGATGGGAAAAATCAGAAAGCCCGTTAATTACGGGAACGCTGGAAAACCTCGCCATCTCTAAGATATTTTTATGTTCAAAAGTCCTCAGGACAATGGCGTCAACGTAACGCGATAGCGTCTTTGCCACATCCGCTATAGATTCCCTTACGCCCAAGTTTATTTCATGGGGCGCTAAGTACAGGGAATTACCTCCTAACTGATACATCCCTACCTCAAAGGAAACCCTTGTCCTGTTAGAAGGCTTTTGAAAAATAAGGGCAAGGGTTTTGCCGGATAATACCCTGCTAAATTTTTCCTTATTTTTTTTAAGCTTATCTGTCAGGGAAAAAATATCCTCAATTTCCTTTAGAGTCAAATCTTTTATAGAAATAAAATCTTTTTTCATCATAGTCATGATTTATGAATTCCCGGTTACAGAAAAGACGCCATCCAATATCCCGATAGCTTTATCAATATCTTTCTTGGTTATATTCAATGCAGGCATAAGCCTCAATACCTTATCATGCGTACAATTAATCAGCAGGCCCTTTTGGATACATTTTTCTACTATAACCTTGCCTTCAATACTAAGCTCTATGCCAATCATTAACCCTAATCCCCTTATTTCTTTGATGATCGGATATTTTTCCTTTAGGGAATTAAGCTTGGCAAAAAGATATTCCCCCATTTTCTTGGCATTGCTAAGCAAGCCCTCTTTCTGTATTGCCGCCAAGACTGCAAGACTTGCCTTACATATAACAGGGCCTCCTCCGAATGTCGAAGCATGCATTCCGGGCCCTAAAGTATCGGCAATTTCTTTTCTTACCACCATTGCTGCGATGGGCAAACCTCCTCCCAGGGCCTTGGCCAAAGTCATTATATCGGGGTTTATGCCGTAATACTGATGACAGAATAGTTTTCCGGTCCTGCCTATACCGGTTTGAACTTCATCTACGATTAAAAGTAATTCTTTCTCAGCACAGAGCTTTTTGAGTTCTAAAACAAAATTTTTATCGGCTATATTTACACCGCCTTCGCCCTGAATCAACTCCAGCATTATAGCTATGGTTTTATCGGTTATTGCCTCTTTAACCTTTTCTATATCATTAAACTTAACGCACACAAATCCTTCAGGCAGAGGCTGGAAGCCTTCCTTGTATTTAGACTGTCCTGTAGCAGCTAATGTAGCAAGCGTCCTGCCGTGAAATGAGTTTTCAAAAGTAATAATTTCATATCTACCTTTGCCAAACTTTCTTGCAAACTTAATCGCTCCTTCATTTGCTTCAGCGCCTGAGTTGCAGAAAAAAACTTTGCCCGGATATGTCAGGTATATCAATTCCTTGGCTAACTTTGCCTGCGGTATCTGGTAATAATTATTGGGGATAAAAATTAACTTTGAGACCTGGTCTCTTACTGCCTGCATTACTTTAGGATGGCAATGCCCCAAATTGCCTACGCCCCAGCCGGGGAAGAAATCCAAGAAAACCTGATTATGAATATCCCAAAGCTTGCTGCCTTTTCCCTTTAGAAATACCAAGGGAACTTTGGTATAGGTAGGCATTATGTATTCTTTATAACTGTCAAAAACGTCTTGTAATTTCATTTTTTCGTAATCTCGTTACTGGTTATTTAATTATTTCTGTCCCGATTCCTTTGTCCGTAAATATTTCTAAAAGTAATGCGTGCGGGATGCGCGCGTCAATGATATGCGTCTTCTTTACACCGTTGCTTAAAGCTTCAATGCATGCGCTCACCTTGGGAATCATCCCCTGCTGGATAACTTTTCCTTCAATAAGCCCTTTTGCTTCCTGCGTCGTTATGGTAGAGAGGAATGAATGCTGGTCTTCGGGGTTACGCATGATACCCTTAACATTGGTAAGCAAGACTAACTTTTCTGCCTTTAAAGCAACGGCAATATTTGCAGCTGCCTCGTCAGCATTAACATTATATGCATTTTTATCTTCACCTCTACCCATAGGCAAAATCACTGCCACTTTATCAGAACGAAGGGCATCCAATACCGGATCTGCATTAATACCGATTATGTGCCCAACCAACCCCAGGTCTACCTTGGATTTCTTTTTCTCTACCTGGATTATCTTTTCATCTTTGCCGTTAAGGCAAACAGTTTTTGCGCCTAAGCTTGATATTTCCTCTATAATAATATCATTTAATTTCTTCAGTTCATCTTCTACTACTACCAGCGTCTCTTCGTCAGTAACCCGCATGCCATCTACAAATTCGGTTTTCTTACCGGAAGTACGCATACGGTCGCTGATATTCGGGCCTCCGCCGTGTACTAATACCGGCCTTAAGCCCACGAAATTTAAAAAGACAATATCCTCTAATACGCCGTTTCTGATTTTTTCCTCGCCTAATATGCTGCCTCCGTATTTAATTACGATTGTTTTCTTGTGGAACTTCTTTATATACGGCAGCGCTTCTACTAAAACATCGGCTTTTTTAATCGCATCTTCCATATCGGCCTTCCTTAATTATATTCTGCGTTTATTTTAATATATTCCGGAGTTAAATCCGAAGTATAAACTGTGGCGCTAGACCCGCCTCTCTTCATAGACACTTCTACAAATATATCCTTTTTGTTCAGCGGGCTAACTTTTATTTTCAGGTCTTCTTCTTTTATATCTATACCACCCGCTTGGCCTAAGCTTGCTACGATTCTGCCAAAATTGGGATTCTGGCCATATACAGCTGTCTTGAATAGATTGGAGTTAGCTACATTTAAGGCTGCTTTTCTCGCTTCTTGAAAACTCTTTGCTTCTTTTACCTTAATCTGAATAAATTTGCTGGCGCCTTCGGCATCCCGCACAACCATCTTTGCCAATTCAAGGCAGACATATTTTAGGGCCGCGGTAAACAAATCGAAATGCCTTCCTGAATAAATCAATTTATTTTGGGCTGACCCGTTTGCCAGCAAAATCACGCTGTCATTCGTGCTCATGCAGCCGTCCACAGTGATACAGTTAAATGAATTATCCACGCAAACTCTCAAAGCCTTATCCAGCGCAGTTTGAGCAATACAGGCATCGGTTAGTATAAATGCCAGCATTGTTGCCATGGAAGGAGCGATCATGCCTGCGCCCTTGGCAACACCGCAAACTGTAACTGTGCTGTTTCCGATATTGAATTTTACCGTAATCCCTTTAGTAAATTTATCCGTGGTTATAATGGCTTTCTGCGCTTTATGAACCCCGTCTTTCGATAAACCCGCAATTAATTGGGGGATCGCCTTTTTAATCTTTATAACAGGCAGCCTTCTTGCGATAATGCCGGTAGAAGCAACCAAGATTTCTTTTTGCTCTACCTGTAATTTTGCGGATAAACTTGCGGTTACCCCTTCTGCATCCTTTAGGCCTGCTTTATGAGTAAAACAATTGGCATTCCCGCTATTCACTATGATTGCCCTGAAGCTAGAGTTAATCTTTAGAAGTTTTTTGTTGAGCTTGATAGGCGCAGCCAAAATTCTATTCGTGGTAAATTGGCAGGCAGCCCTTGCGCCGGAAAGCGAATAAAATAGTGCCAAATCTAATTTACCCGACCTCTTGATGCCGCAGGCTAAGCCGCTGGCCAGAAAATCTATCGGCAAGATAGCCTTTTTATATATCTTCATATTAATGCTGTATCTTCAGGGAACTTAAAGATAATGTTCATATTCTGCACTGCCTGGCCAGCTGCTCCCTTTAATAAATTGTCGATGGCGGCAATGATAATTATGGCGTCCTTTTCTTCTTTTATTCCTATATCGCAGAAGTTGGTCTTGAATACATCTTTAATTCTGGGAAAATCGCCTTCATTTTTAACCCTTACAAAGGGTTCTTTTTTATAAAAATTTTTATATAGCGTAAATAGGTTTTGCGTTTTTCTGATTGCCCCTTTTTTCTTCCTGGCGTATATCGTAGCCAATATCCCTCTATCTAACGGCAATAGATGCGGCACAAAAGTAACCTCTATTTTCTTGCCGGATAATTTTGACAACTCCTGATTAATTTCCGGTGCGTGCTGATGGCTATTTACCTTATAGGCCTTAAAATCATCATTTATTTCAGAAAAGAGGAAATTCTCCGCTACTTTTCTTCCTGCGCCGGTTACCCCGGACTTGGCATCAATAATTATTGAGTCTAAATCAATTAAGTCAAGTGCTACCAGCGGCGCCAAAGCCAATATGCTTACCGTAGGATAACATCCGGGGTTGGCGATTAGCAAAGCATTTCTAATCTTAGCCCGATAAATTTCCGGTAAGCCATAAACAGCGCCGGCGATATGCGGCTTGTCCGTGTGCCTGGTATTATAAAACTTTTCATAAATCTTTGCTTCTTTAAATCTGTAATCTGCGCTAAGGTCTATTACCTTTTTACCTGCCTTTAAGAGACCGGGCACAATCCCCATTGACACGGTGTGCGGCAAGGCTAAAAATACTACGTCGCAATCGCTGGCAATCTTAGCTAAATCCGGTTCGCTGCAGACAAGGTCTATCCTGTTTTTGAACTTCGGGAATATATCCGAAATTCTCCTCGGCTTATCTATCTTGGCAGAGATATTTGCAATTCTTACGCTTGGGTGCTTAAGAAGAATATCGATTAATTCCTCTCCGGCATAACCGGTCACTCCGATAATCCCTACATTTACCATATCTGTCTCTCCTTAGAAATTTATCTCTACATTAGCATAAATTTTTTCTCGGGGCAAGTATTTTCTCGTCGGAACCTCTGAAAGCACAAAATAAAAAATCCCGCTTCCTAGCGGGACTCTAATTTTATCTTTTCCTACCTACTATCTACTACCTACTATCTACTGCATTTCTACCTCTTTGTCCACTGGAAGCGTTTACGCGCACCCTTTTGGCCGTATTTCTTACGTTCTTTTGCACGGGGATCGCGGGTTAAATATCCCTGTTTACGGAGCATATCTTTAGAGTTAGGCTCCGCCAATACCAAAGCGCGCGAAATGCCATGGCGCAGGGCACCTGCCTGTCCGGTAAGGCCTCCTCCTTTAATATTGGCAAACACATCGTATTTATTTACAATATTCATGAGGGAAAGGGGCTGTTTTATAATAATCCTATCTGTCTCGCGGAGGAAATATTTCTCACAAGACTGCCCGTTAACTACAATATTCCCCTGGCCGGGCAGAAGTTGCACTCTTGCCACCGATTCCTTACGCCTGCCTACTGCCATATATTTTTGTATTTCAACCATTTTCTATATCTCCAAAACAACCGGCTTCTGCGATACATGGCCGTGTTTATCTTCGGTATAAACTTTTAATTTCTTCAACAAGTCCCTGCCCAGCGGCCCGCCTGGAAGCATGCGCCTGACCGCTAATTTTATTACGGTTGCGGGTTTATTCTTAAGCATAGCCTCCAAAGACACTTCCCGTAAGCCGCCCGGGTAACCAGAATAGCGCAGGTAAGCTTTCTGTTTAAGTTTCCTGCCGGTAACCTTAATCTTGGCAGCGTTAATGACAATAACGCCATCTCCGGTATCTAAATGCGGGGTAAATATGGGTTTATGTTTGCCCCTCAGGACAGATGCTACCTTGGCAGCCAGCCTACCCAGAACCCTATCTTTGGCATCTATTATATACCACTGCCTTTTTATATCTACTTTTTTAGCTGAGTATGTCTTATCCATAGAGAAAGAAGTATAACACATTTATCCTTTAAGTCAAATAGAATTTTCGCTATTCCTTTGGGGCTTGAAATGTCATTATCTGCCTGATAGGAATAGGAGCACGAATGTAAAACCTATAAGCCAAATTGCCCAAAAAGGAACCGTTGCTTTTTTTATATCCACCTTGGCCTGAACCGAAGGATTCTTGTATAAGATAAAATATTTATTCTCTCCTACCTCAATAAGATTATGTTTATCCAAGGCATCTTTAAGCCATTGCCGGTCTTCATCCTGAAAGGCAACGACCATCTTTGATGCCGAAAGGGGATCAAATTTGGACGGTATTCCCATTTCTGAAAATAATCCATTTGCCGTTGCGCGCCCGGAAATAGCGGATAGGCATACCCCTAAAATATGAAATCTGGAGTAGATAATATCTCCTTTTTCACAATTTTCCCGGATTAATTTAGATATCGGCAAATATTCGTTTGGAAACCAAAGCCCGGCTGAAGCGATGCGCTGGTGGTAAGCCGGCAAAACTATGTTTACCAGGGCCGAATCGAAAAAATATAATCTATAATTCGATTTATCTGCCTCGTTGGGCTTGTACATTAAAATCGTTGGAGAGATTAACATTATAAAAGCTGCTAACACGAAGGCCAGGGATTTCAGGTATTCGTTATTTTTTAGCCTCTCATAGATAAGGTCCAAGGACAGAGCGCAAAGACAGGCTATGGGTAAATATCCCTGTGCTGAGAAAAAACGGTAAGGGTAAAACAGGAAAATAAAACTTGCAAAAAATAAGCCGGGGAAAAGAAAATATTTTTCCTTCATCATAAAAGCCATAATTAGCCCGGATAATGCCAATAAATAATCAACCGGTTTAAATTCACAGAAGTATTTCTCATTTATTCCCGAGAGAGAAATAAGCCTTAATCCGTAAAATTGTTTAATCAAGATCGGCGCCGATAGAATAATAGCAGATAGGCAAACTAATAAGCTTAACTTCCTGTATTGCCTGTTAAGTAAACCGAATAGCAGAACGCTGAAGGCAAAAAACCAGGAGACCCCGATGTGGGTATAAAAACATAAAGCCAATAAAAGCAGGGCACGCAAAAACTTCTTGCGAAAAAGATAATGAAAAACAAAAAAGCCTAAAATAACGGCGAGCGTTGCCGGAATATTGTTTGATAAAGAAATATAAAAAGAAAATGAAGAGGCTGCCATGACTAAAATAAAAAAACTTAAACGGCCGGAGTAATTTTTTTTCATAAAATACCATAATGTCACAAGAAACAGGATCGGCACTATGGTTTCAAAGAATTTGGCGATAAATATCTTATCTATCCCCAGTTTGAGCAGGACCGAAAGAATAATATGAAAAAATGGAGGATAAATATGGGGCCTGCCTAAGGGGGCGTATTGCCAAAAATCCCAGCTGCTATAGCCGCCTGCTTCAATGAAACCCCAGGCGGTCAAGGTATGGTAATAGATATCTACAAATTGGGGGAAGATTCTCCAGCGCAGGATTTGCAGGAAAGAAAAACTTATCAAGATAAGCTTAGAATAAAAATCCCAAGGGTAGCTTTTTAGGTTTTCTTTATTCATGTCATTTAGTATTTTACCTTAACCAGATACAAGCCGCAGGCAGGAAGCGCCGGCCCGGCAATTCTTCTGTCGCGAGAAAGCAATATCTTCTTTAAACTACCTCTGGCAATTTTACCTCTGCCTATCTCCACAAGCGTACCCGCTATATTCCTGACCATATTATACAAAAAACCATCAGCCTCTATATCCACATATATAAAATCCTTATTTCTGCTCACCCTTATCTTCTTTATCGTCTTTACGGGGTCCCTTTCTTTTTTATCGCGAGCCTGAAACGACTTAAAATTGTGCCTGCCTAAAAGTACGCCTGCCTCCTGCTGCATGAGCCGGGTATCGAGCGGATAAGGATAAAAATAGGCTTTATTTCTCAACATGGCAGAAGGATAGCTGCGATTTAAGATAATGTAGCGATAAACTTTTGACTTTGCGTCAAAGCGGCTGTGAAAACTAGGGCCTACCTCTTTTATTTTGGCAATAACAATATCATCCGGCAGGAGCGCATTTAAACCCAAACGCAATTTTTTTAGCGGGATATTTGAACTGGTTCTGAAATTTGCTACCTGGGCTAGTGCATGCGTTCCGGCATCTGTTCTTCCGGAACCTGCAAGGTGTATCCTTTCCTGCAGAATTTTACTGAGAGCGGACTCTAAGACCGACTGTATGCTTTTTTTCTTTTTATTGCGGGTCTGCACCTGCCAGCCACAATAGCTTGCGCCTTCATATTCTATTTCCAGTTTGAGATTACGCATTCTGCTATCTGGATAGCATTGGTGGCAGCACCTTTGCGCAGGTTATCCGCTACTACCCAAAGCCATAAGCCATTTTTTACAAAGCAATCCTGGCGGATTCTGCCTACAAAGGTTTCGTCTCTACCCTCCGCATCTATAGGCATAGGGTAAAGACTTTTCTTGGGCTCGTCTATTACGATTACCCCGGGAGCTTTAGAAAGGATTTTCCTGACGAGGTCCGGCTCTATACGTTTTCCGGTTTCGATATAAACTGATTCCGAATGGCCTGTCCTTACCGGCACCCTGACCGTGGTGGCTGAAATTTTAATTTTATTATCGTGCATAATCTTATGGGTTTCTTTCACAAGTTTCCACTCCTCATTGGTATAATCGCATTCACTGAAACTTCCGATGTGGGGAAATACATTATAAGCTAATTGCTGGGGTAAATATTTATTTTCCACATCCACATGCAAGCTGCTGAATCCTCTGGAAGTTATAATAGAGGTTTCTTCTTTTAACTGCTCAACTGCGCTACGGCCTGCACCAGAGGCAGCCTGGAAAGTAGTAACAATAATTCTTTTAATTCCTACTTTTTTATAAATTGGCCAGAGGGCAACGACCATCTGAATAGTAGAGCAATTGGGATTAGCAATTATTCCTTTATGTTTCTTCACATCGCCAGCATTCACTTCGGGCACAATCAAAGGTACATTTTGGTCCATTCTAAAATCTGCGCCATTATCAATTACTACTGCGCCTCTCTTTACTGCCTCTTGGGCATAGGTTACAGCCGCGCCCTTTTCACCTTCAGTTCCGGCAAATAAAGCAATGTTTATACCTTCGAAGCCTTCAGGAGAGATTTGCTTTACCGAATATTGTTCTCCATCTACTTCTATGTCTCTTGCTGAACGCGCAAAGACACGTAATTCTGCGACAGGAAAGTTACGCTGCCTCAAGACGCGCAGCATCTCAACCCCGACAGCACCCACGCCTATAACTGCAACATTATATTTAGATTTCTTCATTCGCATATCTCCCGATCAAAACTTATCTTGTCGTGTGGCAATGCTAGATATTCGCTACAACCAAATCCCCGACTTCAGTAGTCGTATAACCCATTTTCCCGGCTGCAAGTGATTTTAATTTTGTCTGCACAATTTTTATAACTGCATCTTCCACTGCCTTGCCTGCTTTAATCTCTCCAGAATTCTCCAGCATCATCCCTAATGCGCAAATTGCAGCCAGGGGATTAATTACATTCTTACCCGTATATTTAGGAGCACTTCCTCCGATTGGCTCAAACATGGATACGCCCTGCGGATTAATATTGCCTCCCGCAGCAATGCCCATGCCGCCCTGGATCATCGCTCCTAAATCGGTGATGATGTCTCCGAACATATTGTCGGTAACAATTACATCGAACCATTCCGGATTCTTCACAAACCACATAGTCGTTGCATCTACATGGGCATAGTCAGTCGTTATGTCAGGGTATTCTTTGGCAACCTCATCAAACGTTCTTTGCCAAAGATCCCAGGCATAGGTAAGCACATTTGTTTTACCGCAAAGAGTGAGCTTTTTCTTTCTGTTTCTTTTACGGCAATATTCAAAGGCATAACGCAAGCAACGCTCAACACCCTTACGGGTATTATAGGAAATCTGGATTGCAACTTCATTCTTTGTGCCTTTATTTTGAAACTCGCCCATCCCTTTATACAGGCCTTCGGAATTTTCGCGCACTACTATAAAATCAATATCTTCCGGTTTTTTGTCCTTCAGAGGGCAAAAGCTAGCATTATAAAGCTTAACCGGGCGTAAATTTATATACTGGTCCAGGGAAAACCTTAACTTTAAAAGGATGCCCGTCTCTAAAATCCCGGGTTTTACCTGCGGATGGCCGATAGCTCCTAAATAAATAGCAGAATATTTCTTTAACTCTTCAATATCAGAATCATCTAATGTTCTGCCTGTCTTTAAATATCTTTCTCCTCCAAAATCGAATATTTTTGTTTCGTATTTAAAATTGTATTTTTTACTGACTGCCCCTAATACCTTCAGGCCTTCGCGAATTACTTCCGGACCGGTACCGTCCCCCGGGATTACCGCTATTTTTTGTACTTTTTCACCCAATTTATTAACCCCCCCTCTTTGACAATACCTTGCAAGAATTCAGGAAAGGATTGTATTTTGTAAATTTTATTTTTTGTAAGGTTATTTATTATACCACCTGCTAAATCTATTTCAAGCATGTCGCCTTCTGCTATTTCCCCTGTTTTATCTAATTCTAGAAATGGCAACCCGATATTTATGGCATTCCTGAAGAATATGGCTGCGAAGCTTCGGGCAACCACCGCTTGAATACCGCATCCTTTTATGGCAAGCGGTGCGTGCTCGCGTGACGAACCGCAACCAAAATTTTTTCCGGCCACGATGATATCTCCGGGATTAACCCTGCCGACAAAATCCGGCCTTATGCTCTCAAAACAATGCCTGCCTAGTTCCTTTGCATCTGTTGAAACCAGGTATTTTGCCGCAACGATGTCATCGGTGTTTATATCATCGCCTAACTTATGGACTTTGCCCTTGATAATCATGATAATCTTTCAGGATGAGTTATCCTGCCGGTAATTGCAGACGCAGCTGCCACAGCAGGGCTGGATAAATAAACAAAGGATTTAGGGTCTCCCATTCTGCCAATAAAGTTACGGTTAGTGGTGGCAAGCGCCACTTCACCTTCAGCAAGAATCCCCATATGCCCGCCAAGGCAAGGACCGCATGTAGGAGTAGAAAATATACCCCCTGCCTTAACAAAAATTTCCGCCAGCCCTTCGTTCACTGCCTGAAGGTAAATCTTCTGTGTAGCCGGGATAACGATTAATTTAAGTCCGGTTTTAATCTTCCTCTTCTTCAGGATTGCCGCTGCAATCCTTAAGTCAGAAATCCTGCCGTTTGTGCAAGAGCCTATCACTACCTGGTCAATTGCAACATCCTTCAATTCTCCTACCGGCTTCACATTACCGGGCAGATGCGGGCAGGCAACTTGCGGCTCCAACCCAGAAATATCCCAATCTAAGACTTTTTCATAACTGGCATCTTCATCTGACTTATAAAATTTCATCTTACGCTTGAATTGAGATACAAATTTTCTTGTAATCTCATCGGGCTCGATGATGCCTGTTCTCGCCCCTGCTTCGATAGCCATATTACACATGGTCAACCGCTCATCCATGGCTAAACCCCTGATTACCGGTCCGCCAAACTCCATTACCTTATATAATGCACCGTCTACGCCTATCTTGCCGATGGTAAACAAAATAAGGTCCTTGCCGCTCGTCCACTTTTTTAGCCTTCCTTTATAGATAAATTTCATTGTTGCAGGTACTTTAAGCCAGCATCTTCCGTCAATGAAAGCGCGGGCCAAATCAGTTGAACCAACCCCGCAAGAATAGCAGCCTAAGGCACCGTAAGTACAGGTATGCGAATCAGCTCCGATAACCAAATCCCCAGGCAGAACTAAACCCAGTTCAGGAAGCAAGGCATGTTCAATACCCATGCACCCGACTTCAAAATAATTTTTAATCTTTTGCTCTTTTGCAAAATCAGCCAGAATCTTACATTGATTTGCGCTCCTTAAATCCTTTGCCGGAGCAAAATGGTCGGGTACCAGGACAATTTTATTTCTGTCGAATACCCTTTTAAAACCTCCGCCCTTAAACTCTCCTATTGCCAGGGGAGCGGTAATATCATTACCCAAGGCCAAATCTATCTTGGCCTCGATAAACTCACCCGGCTTTATTGTTTTTTTATCGGTGTGAGCCAATAATATTTTCTCAGCTATTGTATATGCCATATCGTTTAACCGTTATCTCGTTTACTCGTTGCCTCGAAATAACGAACAACGGAATAACGAGCCAACGAATAGTATTATTCGAATTTCTTTACAATGAGACTGGCATTATGTCCACCGAAACCCAAAGAATTGGACATGCAGGTACGCACTGTGGTTTTGCGGGCTATGTTTGGTACATAATCAAGGTCGCAATCAGGATCCGGGTATTCATAGTTTATGGTAGGCGGGATGAGATTTTCTTTTATAGCTAAACAGCAGACAGCAAACTCTACGCCTCCTGCAGCGCCCAGGAGATGACCAGTCATTGACTTTGTAGAAGAAACCATCACTTTCTTAGCGCGGTCGCCAAAGGCTATCTTTATAGATAATGTTTCAATCTTATCGTTCAGTTTTGTGGAGGTGCCGTGCGCATTTATATAATCAACGTCTTGCGGATTCATTTCGGCGTCTTTTAAAGCCGCCAGCATTGCCCTGGCCGCACCCTGTCCATCGGGATCAGGCGCAGTCATATGATAGGCATCGCAAGACATGCCATAACCTACAATTTCGGCATAAATATGGGCTTTGCGTTTCCTGGCGTGCTCCAGTGTTTCCAAAATTACCAAACCGCAACCTTCAGCAATCACAAATCCATCGCGTTCCATGTCAAACGGCCTGCTAGCCTTTTGCGGTTCGTTGTTTCGTTTTGAAAGGGCCTTTAACGCACAAAACCCTCCCACGCCAGTAGGCACAATACAGCTCTCTGTGCCTCCGCTAACCATCACATCGGCATCCCCGCGCTCTAAAATCCTGAAAGCATCGCCTATGGCATGCGAACCAGAAGCGCAAGCTGTGGCCACGCAGGAATTAGGCCCTTTTAAACCAAAGAAGATTGAAACTTGGCCCGCAGCCTCATTAACAATAAGCATAGGAATAAGAAAGGGCGAAAGCCTTGATGGCCCTCTTGCAAGAAAAACATTATGTTCTTTTTCTATGATGTCCAAACCGCCGATACCAGAACCTACCAGAACGCCGATCCTGGTCTTATCTTCTTTCTCCAAATCTAGTCCGGAATCAACAATAGCCTGCTTGGCGCTGGCGACTGCAAATTGAACGAATCTGTCCATGCGTTTAGTATCTCTTGCAGATATGCCGTACAAGGAAGGTTCAAATATCTCTACCTGTCCGGCAATCTTTGAGTCAAACTTGGAAGTATCAAAAGAGGTTATTGAACTTATACCCCCCCTGCCTTCTCTCATGGATTCCCAAAAAGTGGGAATATCGCTTCCCACCGGAGAAATTATCCCTAACCCCGTTACTACCACCCTATTATTTTTCATAGATTTAATCTAAAATTTACCCCGCTCAAAAGTAAAGGGCGGGGTAAAGAACTATCTATTAAATTTGGCAAAACTTATTTATTGCCTGCTTTTTCTTCAATATACTTTATTGCATCGCCAACAGTGGCAATTTTTTCCGCATCTTCATCGGGTATTTCAATACCGAACTCTTCCTCCAAAGCCATGACTAACTCTACGGTATCCAGGGAGTCTGCGCCCAAATCATCAACGAACGAAGCCTCAGGCGTAACTTCTTCGGGCTTTACTCCTAACTGCTCTGCTATTATAGACTTGACTTTATCTTGCACTGCCATTCTTTTTCCTCCTTAATTTTCCCGCTATAACGGGCCTGCAAATTAACTACTACGCCATGACCATTCCGCCGTCTACAACAATAGTTTGGCCGGTAATATAACTGGAGTCCTCAAGCGCCAGGAACAAACAAACTTGCGCCACATCTTCCGGGCTGCCAAATCTATTTAACGGTATTGCCGCCTTCATTTTCTCTTTTAAATCCTCGGCAAGCCCGACCGTCATTTCGGTCTGGATAAAACCCGGCGCTACTGCATTGACATTTATATTACGCGACGCCAATTCCTTAGCGGCTGTTTTTGTAAGAGCGATTATTCCTGCTTTTGACGCGGAATAATTTGCCTGGCCTGTATTTCCTATCATGCCGATGATTGAAGCGATATTGATAATCTTACCGCTTCGCTGTTTTATCATCGGTCTGGATACGGCCTTAATGCAGTTAAAGGTGCCCTTTAAATTCACGGCTAGAACCGCATCCCACTCTGCTTCTTTCATCCGCAACAAAAGATTGTCTTTGGTGATTCCAGCATTGTTAACTAATATATCAACCTTTGTGAATTTGTCAAGAATTTTGTTTACCCCTTCTTCCACGCTGGCATAATTGGTAACATCCGTCTCTAAACCAAGGGATTTTCTACCCAAAGCTTCAATCTCAGAGCAGGTTTTTTGTGTTTCTTCTCTGTTTACATCAGCTATAACTAAATTAGCGCCTTCCCGGGCAAGAACAAGGGCTATGGCTTTGCCTATCCCCCTTGCACCGCCAGTAACCAGGGCAACTTTACCTTCAAGACGCATTTTCAACCCTCCTTAGCCAAAGAAATAATATCTTCTTTCTTTTCTATAGAGATTACCTGGGCCTGTGCAGAAATGCGGCGCATCAGGCCTTTAAGGACTCTGCCAGGACCAAATTCCATGAAATTCAATATCCCTTTAGATAATATGAATTTCATGGAATCTTCCCATTTTACTGAAGAATACATCTGATAGATTAAATTTTCTCTTATTTGAGCGATTTGATATTCAGGCTCGGCTGTATAATTGCTTACTACAGGTGTAAGCGGTGCGGATATACTGAAATTATCTAAAGCCTCTTTTAACTCGCCTGAGGCTTCAAACATCAATGAGGAATGGAACCCTCCGCTTACTTCTAATTCAATCACCCTCTTGGCGCCTGCCTCAAGGCAAAAATTGGCGGCCTTATCCACTGATTCTGCCTTGCCCGATATAACCAGCTGGCTTGGTGCGTTGATGTTAGCGATTTCGGCTCCGGTTTTTAAGCAAATGTCTTTTACCTGTTCGAAAGGTAAACCTAAAACCGCAGCCATTTTTCCGGGGTATCTGCGTGCCGCCTCATCCATTATCTCTGCCCTTTTCCTTACCAGCTTTAATCCATCTTCAAAAGTCAAGCTGCCTGCTGCGATTAAAGCGCTATATTCGCCTAGGCTTAACCCTGCAAGAAAACTTGGGACCGCACCTGATATTCTCTTAAACGCCTCCAAAGCAGCAATGCTTACAGTTAAAATTGCCGGCTGGGATATAATAGTACCCTTTAGCATTTCCGGCGAACCGGCGAAACAAAGCCCGGAAAGAGAAAACCCTAACACCTTATCTGCTTTATCAAAGACCGCTTTACTTTCAGGGAAGGCATCATAGAGCTCCTTACCCATACCTATATATTGACTACCCTGGCCTGCAAAGAGGAAAGCGACCTGATCTTTCACCATTTAATGACACAGGCACCCCAAACCAAACCCGCCCCAAAGGCATCCAAAAGAACAATATCCCCTTTTTGTATCCTTCCCTCTTTAACCGCTTCGCACAATGCCGTAACCGTAGAGGCAGAAGACATATTGCCGTATCTGTCTATGTTAAGATAAATCTTTTCTTTTGGCAGCCCCAATTTCTTGGCCATGGCCATGATAATGCGCATGTTCGCCTGGTGCGGAATAACCAAATCTATATCCTTGCATTCTAAGTTAGCAGCTTTAAGGGCAGTCTGGGCAGCGCTAGCCATAATTGTCACCGCTAATTTAAACAATTCATTGCCTTGCATTTTTATATAATGCATGCGGTGGCTCATAGATTCGCGGCTAACCGGATTTCTTGAGCCGCCGCCTGGAATAAACAAAAGGCCGGTTTTTGAGCCATCGGTGCCAAGGTAGGTAGAAAGAATTCCCCCTGATTTAACTTCAGATAAGACCGCAGCACCGGCTCCGTCTCCGAATAAAACACAGGTGTTCCTATCCTGCCAGTCAGTGACGGAAGATAAAACCTCTGCCCCTATTACCAGGGCATTTCTATAATTTCCTCTGGCAATGAACTGCTGGGCAATTGTCAGCGCATAGAGAAACCCGGCGCAGGCAGCAGAAATATCAAAAGAAACTGCATTCTTTGCCCCCAGCTTTTCCTGCACGAAACATGCAGTAGCGGGAAACGGCATATCCGGGGTTATAGTTGCCACGATAATCAAATCTATGTCAAGCGGCTTTAACTTGGCATCCTTTAAAGCCTCCTCGGCTGCCTTTACTGCCAAATCAGATGTGGCTTCCCCCTTTGCTACCAGGCGTCTTTTCTTTATACCTGTGCGGGTAGTTATCCATTCGTCAGAGGTATCCACCATCTTTTCCAAATCAGCGTTCGTAAGAACCTTTTTTGGCAAGAACTTCCCTAGCCCTATTATGCCTATTTTTTTCATACCTATTCTCTACTTGATATTGCCTCTAAAATCTTTTCGTTGAATTTACGTTCTACCTCTTCTTTGGCAACCCTGATGGCATTTTTTATAGCCCTGGCATTTGAGCGGCCATGGCCAATAATCACCACGCCATTGACGCCCAATAACGGAGCGCCGCCATATTCCGCATAATCCATTTCTTTCTTAAAGCGCTGGAAACTAGACTTCAGGAAAACCAATCCTATTTTGCTAAAAGGGTTACTTAAGAGGTGTTTCTTTAAGAAAGCCTGCATGGTTTCCGCAACAGACTCTGTAACTTTTAAAGCTACATTACCCACAAATCCATCGCAGAGAATAATGTCGCTTTTACCCGAGAACAGATCTTTACCTTCTACGTTACCAATAAAATTGAGTTTGCTTTTTTCCAAGAGCTCCCGCGTTTCTTTGATTACCTCCGTCCCCTTACTCTCTTCTTCTCCGATGTTCAAAATTCCTACAGAGGGATTTGGCTTATTCAAAATATAACGAAAGTATACGTCAGCCATAATTCCGTATTGAAACAACTGTATGGGCTTGGCATTGATATTAGCCCCTACGTCAATAATTAAAGATATGCCTTTTAGCGTGGGGGTAATAATAGCGATGCCCGCACGTTCAATACCCGGCAACATACCTAACCCTAAGATAGCTGCGCAAACCACAGCGCCGGTGTTGCCTGCGCTAAAAAATGCATCCCCAAAGCCTTCTTTCACTAAATTTAAACCCACCACGATGGAAGAATTCCTTTTTCTTCGCACGCTCGTAGCAGCAGATTCTGACATCTCAATTACTTCCTGCGAGGGATATATTGAGATTCTATTACCGGCATATTTGCCCTTCTTAAGCAGCGTCTTGATTTTCGCCTCATCTCCGACCAGGACTACCTGCGTATCATATTCGTTGACCGCTAAGATACTGCCTTCGATTACTGCCTCGGGAGCATAATCGCCGCCCATGGCATCAACTATAATTTTCATTCGCACATCTCCCCAATTAACTCTTATTTTATCGTAGGACTCCCCCCCCTAGGGGAGCAGTCCCTGCTGGCGCTTGCTTTAAGTCTTCTTTTTCTTCTCTTTTACCTTAATCTCTATAACCTGCCTGCCGTTATAATATCCGCAAACCTGGCAGATACGATGGGGCAACTTCGGCTGTTTGCACTGAGGGCAGGGTATGAGATTTGTCAAAGATAACTTCCAGTGTGTACGGCGCCTTCTGCCGCGCGCTTTAGAATGTCTTTTCTTAGGTAATGGCACAGGAACATCCTCCTTCGTTGAGGTTCTTACCGCATTTGGCGCAAAGCCCTTTGCAATCTGTTTTACACAAAGGCTTTATGGGGTAAGCTAAAATTATCTCTTCTCTTATATCGGGATCCAGGTCAATAACCGGATCTGATTTGTCAACCTGGTAACTTAAGCGCATATTTTCTTTAAAGTCGAAGTGGAATTCTGACATACAACGGCTGCAATTTGCATACATCAGCGCTTCCAAGGTCAAATTTATGGTAACAGCATTTGTAATCTTAGAAATATCCGCCCTTACGGTTATGGGATCGCGCAATGTTATCATCTCTGTCTCTAAATCCAATGCTGCAGGAGAGACTTTCTCTTCCAGGGCCACGCCGTCGAGAGGAATACGATTTGTGTCTATTTTCACTGGTGCCTCTTTCTTTCATCCATTGTTCTTCCATTAATCAAGCACGGCGCAGTTTCTTTTTAAGTGCCACCTCTACGAAATCCGGCACAAAACTAGTCAGGTCAGCACCCAAAGAAGCTGCCTCTTTTAAGAGGCGCGAGGAAAAATAACTGTAGGACTCCTGTGGCATAAGAAAGATTGTTTCTATATCAGGAGAGATTTTTCTGTTAGTCAGGGCCATCTGGAACTCATACTCAAAATCGGAAAGCATCCGTAAGCCCCGAATCAAAACTTTAGCTCTGTGTTTACGCGCATAATCAACAACCAGGCCGTCAAAATCAGTGATTGTAACCCCCTGCAGCTGTGAAGTCGCTTTCTTTAACATGCCCATCCTCTCCTTAACATTGAAAAGCGGCTTCTTATGAGGGTTATGGGCTACTGCTACAATAAGCTGTGGAAATATCTCTTGTGCCCTCTTTATAAGGTCAATATGCCCGTAAGTAACCGGGTCAAAAGTTCCGGGGTATATGGCTATCTGGCACATTTTCCCTCGCTATGTCCGGGAGAAACCAGACTACACTAGTTTCTGGTTACTTTTTCCTATAAAACGATAGTGCGGTGTCTCCGTACCTGGACTGCTTAAATAACGTTAAATCTCCCAATTCAGCTGGGAGATTTTCTTTCTTAAAATGCTGTACAACTATAAAACCATTGGGCGCTAATATATCATAAGCCCCTAATATTTGCAAGGTTTTTTTTGCTATATCCTGATAATAGGGAGGATCCATAAAGATAATGTCGAACCTGAATCTTTTCTTTGCCAATTTCCGGATAGCCAGTGAAGAATCCATCGGTAGCAGGTGGTAGGCGACAGGTGTTGGATGCTGGGCATCGGGTGCCAGGGAAGATAAATTGTCTTCTAAAATCCTTAAGCAGCTTCGGTTATTCTCTACAAATATTGCCTCTTTTGCACCCTGCGATAGTGCCTCAATGCCTACGGCGCCTGTTCCGGAAAATAACTCCAGGAAAGACAGGCCTTCAAGCCCACCTAAAATATCAAACAGGGCTTTCCTTACTTTATCCTGAGTAGGCCTTAGGCCGCCAGGCATCTTGATACGCCTGCCTTTATATTTTCCTGTTAATATACGCATCATCCTACCACCATCAGCTTCTCATATTCTGGAAATCTTTGCAACAGCCTTTTCTTTAGGGGTAAATCCTGCTTTAGTTCTAATCGCGGATCTATTTTTAGTAACCTTAAGGCCTCTTCTCTTGCGCGCCTTAACAGCTGCATCTGAGTTAAGGGATTGCCTATCTTTAACTCTGTCAAGCCGTGTTGCCGCGATCCAAAGAATTCACCGGGGCCCCTTATCTTTAGGTCTTCCTCAGCAATGCGGAACCCGTCATTGAATTTAACCATTGCCGCAAGCCTTGCCTTAGCCTCCTGGGTTTGGCAGTCAGAAATCAACAAGCAAAAGGAGGTTTCTGCCCCCCTGCCTACGCGGCCGCGCAACTGGTGCAATTGGCTAAGCCCAAAACGCTCTGCAGACTCGACAATCATACAGGTAGCATTCGGTATGTCAATACCCACCTCTAATACCGTTGTAGAAACCAGCGCATCTAACTCCCTATCTTTGAATTTGCGCATTATCTCATCCTGCTCCTCTTGTTTTAATCTACCATGGACAAGGCCTAATTTAAACCCCCTGAATTCATCCTGTTTAAGTTCTTCATACATCCTCTTTGCGCCGGCAATATCTAAAGCGTAAGATTCCTCTATTACAGGATAAACAATAAAAGCCTGCCTGCCTTGCCTTAATTCCTCCCTAGCGATCCTGTATCCTTGCTGCTTTTCTTTTTCCTTAAGAAGCAATGTCTTTATTACCGGCCGGCCGGGAGGGAGCTCATTGATTATAGAAATATCCAAATCCCCGTAAAGGGTAATTGCCAGTGTCCGGGGAATGGGAGTGGCAGTCATGATAAGGACATCGGGATTAAAGCCCTTTTTTGGCAGGAGGCTGCGCTGGCCCACGCCGAACTTATGCTGCTCATCAATTACAACTAAACCTAAATTTTTGAACACCACTTCTTCCTCTAATAAGGCGTGGGTGCCGATTATCAAATCTGCCCTTCCTTCTTTTATTTGTTTATAAATTTTCTCTTTCTCTTTTTTATTAGCACTACTCGTAAGCAGCTCAATTTTTACTTCTTTTCCCTGGCTACTGGCTATCTGGCTTGAGATTTTCTCAAAGTGCTGCCTTGCCAATATCTCGGTAGGCACCATCAGCGCAGCCTGGTAACCTCCCTGTATGGCAATGATGCAGGCAAGAGTAGCTACTATTGTTTTTCCTGAACCGACATCCCCTTGCAACAGGCGCTGCATTGCAGCGGAGCTGGCCATATCCAGTGCTATCTCTGCAATGACTTTTTCCTGAGCCTGGGTTAATTTAAACGGTAATCGTGAGATAAAATTTCTTGATAACTCTGCGTCTATATTATGGCTGATGCCTTTTTTCTCTCTCTTTCTTAGCTTCCGTAAAGCCAAAGGCAACTGAAAAAGAAAGAATTCTTCAAAGGCAAGCCTTTCATAGGCCTGTTTCTGGGTATCTGCATCCTGTGGAAAATGTATGTTGCTCAGGCTCTTAACGAGATTTAATAAGTTATTCCTTGACCTGATATCATAGACCAGAAAATCGTTAATCTGAGGCAAGTATTCATTAAGGGCGTGGTTAATTATTTTACGCAAATTACGCTGCGTAAAACCTTCCGGCAACGTATATATAGGAACAATCCTGGCCATATTAAGGGAATCGTCCCCGGAGTCAGAAATAACTTCAAATTCAGCGGAATTCATTTGCAGCCGCGAACCGTAGCGCTCGATCTTTCCGTACAAAATAAGCGATGAACCAATCTTAAGGTATTCTTTAAGGTATGGTTGATTAAACCAGACACAGGATAGCTTGCTAGATGCATCTGCCACAACAACCTCTATTATGTTAAGCTGGCGCCTGCGGAAGATGCGGCGTTCTACTTTTGACAGAATTTTTGCCCTTACAGTCTGGACCTGCCCTTCGATAAGCTTGGCAATGAGAGTGAATTTCGTGCGGTCTTCGTAACGCCTGGGGAAATAATATAATAGGTCATCAACGCTATTTATGCCCAGGCGCTTAAACGACTTCTCTCTCTTTGGGCCAATGCCTTTTAAATAACGTATGGGGGTATCTAGCGGCTTCTTAAGTGTCATCTTTCTTGCTTAAATTATAGAATGGTTTGCGGCTCTTCTGATTCAGGAATAGACTTTTCGGGTAAAGAGGGTTTCTCCTTAGGCTGGGGTTTTAAGCTCTGTTTACCTTGAGTGACTTCTATTTCTAATGCATCTGTGGAATATGCCTTCTCTTTTACCGTGATTGTACTGGGTGGAATCTTAAGCTTTCCCTTCTCAAGAGGCGCCAAGACAAATGCATATACTAATATGGTTTTAATCTCATTTCCCGCAAATGATGCTGTAGATGATTGCGCCTGGGAGATTACCTTAAACCCTTCAAATTTCGGCAGTTGCGGAAGTGGCAATTTATTTTCCGATGAGGTAATGATAACTTTGTAGAGCAGTGTTTCATCAATACTGAGGGTGGTTTTGTCCACCTCTGACTTTATAACAGTCTGGGCAAAGGCTGGTATTTGGCATAACAATATAGATAATAGCATAAAAATGAGCGTTTTTTTCATAGCACATGAACACAATAACTTACGAACCCCTTGCCTGCTTAAAGCAGGCAAGGGAGAGCACGTAAGTTATTGTGTAAGTTCGTGCATATAAGTTATGTCGAGATAGCTAATCAATAGCTATCTCCATAACTTATGCACTCACTTAATTTTTTAACATATTACGGACATCCTGTCAATGGGTTTCACGCTCCGGTTGCAACCTGCAGCAAGCCTGGATAAGACTAACCATGTGCTCTGCGGCCTTTACGCGGGAAGACTTTTCGCGATAAGGCCTGATTTTACGGAATCCTTTCGTATACCAGTTGAAAAATTTACGGAATATTACCACGCCATTTCTCTCTCCATAGAAATCAATACATGCATTCAAATGTTGCGTCATTGTCTTTAAGACCTCATCAATGCTTGGCCGCTTGGCGATTGCGCCGTTTCTTAAGAATCCTGGCGCATCCCTGAACAGCCAGGGGTTTCCGAGAGCTCCCCGCGCAATAGCCACGCCGGCGCAGCCGGTCTCATTAAACATCTTCGCGATTAATTCCGGAGAAAGTATATCTCCGCTGGCAATCACCGGAATACTTAATGCTTCTTTTACCGCGCGAATTATCCGGTAATCTACCGCACCGCTGTACCCTTGCAGTTTAGTTCTTCCGTGAATAAACACTGCCTTTATCCCGCAGCCTTGCGCAGCGAGCGCTACTTCCCTGGCATTAACTGAATCCTTATCCCAGCCAGCGCGTATCTTTAGCGTTACCGGAACAGGAGAATTCTTAACCAGGACTTTCAACAGGGAGCATAATCTTTTAGGCTCGCGCAGCAAGCTGGCGCCTTCCCCCCTATTTACCACTTTCTTTACCGGGCAGGCGGCATTAAAATCTAAAATATCGAATTTATAGCTGCTAAGCACATCTATTGCCTTAAGAATAAATTTTCCTTCCCCTCCTAATAATTGTATTCCTAACGGCCGGTCCTGGCCATTGGAAGAGAGCATATGCTGTGTCTTTCTGCTCTTATGGCTGATTGAACGGCTATTAATCATCTCTATAAACGCTAATTCGCAGCCAAATTTGCGGTTTAGGAGCCTAAAAGGTAAATCGCTTACCCCTGCCATGGGCGCCAGAATTAGGTTAGATTTTAATTTTAATTTTCCGATTTGAAGCATAATTATAGAAGGATTTACCTGACTAAAAATAACGTAATCCCGAATGCCCCGCTGACGGCGTTTACTATCACATCCTTTATGTCGCCTGTGCGGTAAGGCAAAAATACCTGAAAGGCTTCATCCGAGGCTCCGATTAATAATACAAATAGAAAGGCTAACAGAATGCGGACGAGCGAACTTTTATATCTATTTAGGTCAGAGCAGGCAAGCCATCCTAAGAAACCATATTCCAGGACATGCATCCTTTCATCAAAAGGCGGCTGCTGCCAGGCAAATACAAAAACCAGAGATAAAATCGTTAAATTCAGGAGAATCATCAAAAAGCCGCGCTTGGATTTAATAGCATGGGCCAGGACAAAAATAGAGAAAATGGCGAATAAGGACGCGCAGGCAATAACTAAATTATCACTACCCGCTACCTTCTCCAGGAACACCCATACCTGATTCATGAACGAAGCAGAGATGACAATAAAAACCCCCGCACCTACTGTAACTTTAGATAATTCCATAGGTTAACTCATTTTCCCCATTTATTTTCTAAATATATTTTAAACCATTTAAGCAAATATGCAATACAATTTAAAGTTGGCATTAATTGCCTAAAATTTTTTTTGCTGATACCTTGAAATTGTTATAAAATAGTGTTATACTTTTACTGTAATTGAGGCAATACGATAAAGGTAAACTATCCGAAAGGATAGGGCGCAAAGCTAAGAGGGCCTAATTCCCTAAAAGGGAGTAAGGCAGCCAGCTACCGAAAAGTTTTAAAGCCCATTCCGAGTAGGAGAATGGGTTTTTTATTGGGAGAGAAAAATGAAAAGAACGGCACTAATAATTCTGATTTTAGGCATAATGGGATTTTCTCTGTTTGCAATTACTGGTTTAAGTTATGCGGAAGACAACACCAGATTTGCCAAAGAATTTGCGGCATTATACAGAGAAGTATCCCAACAAATGGATCCAAACACCGCAGCTGTATTTAAAGATGAGGTAAGGAAGGCACTAGAAACTATGCCTAATGTAAAGAAAGAGATCGCCAGGTTCGAAGACGAGAATACTATCAGGAAAGAAAACTATGACATTGTAGCACGGGAAAGGATGGTTATAGAAAGAGAAGAAAGGCACAATAACGCTGGATCAGGAGGCGGATACGGTAATACTTCGCCCAGTGGCAGTGGTAGGTCCGATGGGAACACAATGACAGAGAGCGGTAATAGTTTTCAGACAGATAATAAACAGGGAAGTCAAAGTCAAGCAAACTAAGGTTAGTTAATTTTTGATAATTTAATACGATAAAGGTAAACTATCCGAAAGGATAGGGCGCAAAGCTAACAGGGCCTAATTCCCTAAAAGGGATATGGTAGCCAGTTGCCGAATAAAAGTTTAAAGCCCATTCCAAGTAGGAGAATGGGTTTTTTATTTTATAGTGTTACGGAGGCGGAGAAAAGATGAAAAAAATTAACTCTTCAAGACTATTCGTGATGGCAATGGTATTTATCCTGGGATTTGCATCCCTAAGTTATGCCGACGAAGTGTTTGTAATATCCGATATAAAAGAATTCGCCAGGGAGTATGTTAACGCAATCAAGGAATTGCAAGTAGAAAATCCAGAGGCTATACCTATGTTCCAGATGGAAGTAGTGGAAAGGTTGGAAAAAGGCGAGATTAGGTTCAGAAATGAAAAGGAAGATATCGCAAGTGAAATAAGGTCTATGAAAAATACTAAAGCCCAGGCATTGAATAAATCAGAAACGATAGAAAAGGTATCATCCCTGGGAGAAAATAGAAAAGCTGAAGTAGAAATAGTAAAGTCGCGTGAAAAGAACCGTGATGATGAGATTGCTTCTGACACCAAAGAAAGCGGCAAAGGTGGCGGCGGCGATCGCGATCCGGAAGGAGCAACTGGAGGCAAGCAGCCATTACACCCATAATCTAAATAACTAAGAGGATAAAAGGCATCTGTTCTGGCAGATGTCTTTTTTTATTTAGTACAAGTGATTGCCTTGCGCCTCTGTTCCTTCTTGTTTATCCTGCCGGATATCTTTACCAGCAATAGCCAGGTACACATGTTCTGCATAATGCACAAAATCTACATAAGCCTTAACAAATTCCCTGCCAGCTTGGACGCTTTCATCAGCGTGCTTTTTCTTTTCTAATGTATCTTCGAAGCGCCTGCGTATTTCTGAAGAAAAATCTGCGGTTACCAACTGAATGAGGTTATCTACGGAACCTGCCTCCAATGCCTTATCCGCTTCCCTGACTGCCGGCTCTAATTCTGTGCCGGCTGGTTTTAAACCTGTAAATTCCGCTCCTTCGTTCTGACGATGAATCCTCACTACTGTCTCAAAGAAACGCATCTCTGCTGATTTTTGGGCTTCCTCCCCCTTCATTCTGGCAGCCAAGGCCTCATCAAAGACAGTCTCAATTTCTACCTTATTATCATCCTTTACCCACTTAAGCACAGGGGCTACATCGGCTTTTTCCAGGGCTATTTTGGCATCATTAATTACAGGCCCGTCAAGCGTATCGCAATGCGCAAAAATATTATCCTGCCAGAACAGTGCAGCTGCTGCGAATATCGCTAAAAAAATCAACTTAGCATTAACACCCCTCATAGATAATTTCCTCCAAGCCTATCCTAGTCTTTAAATACTGTTTTGTACAAGGCTACTATGACTAAAAGATAAGCGAGTATTCTTATTATTATTAAAATACTTTCCAGGTCAGTGCCGAATTCAAAGAGCGTCATCAGGTGCGAGAAGCCGAATAGGCCGAAGGCTACGCTGATATAGATAGCTATTTTATTTTTGTTCTTCTTATAACTCATATAACCCAAAACCAAAACTACAATACATAGCGATAAATTTATTAGATTCACCGAACTAAAATTAAAAAGCATCTTTTTTATCCTCCTTTCCAGGATTGATTATGCCTGCGGTCAATATAAGCTTCATTGCTTCTTTGGCGCTGGTATCCAGATGAATAAGTTCGTCTCTGGGCACCAGAATAATAAATCCGGTTGCCGGGCTTAAGGCTAAAGGCACATACACATTTTCAAGCCGGCTTCCGGTCTTTAATTCTGCCTCGGGAAAACATTCCCCGGATATAAAACCGACTGACCAGATACCCTTGCGCGGGAACTCTACCAGCACCACCTTTTTGAATGCCGCATGTTCCTTGGAAAATATAAGCTCAAGGGTCTGTTTAAGCAGGGGGTATATGTATTTTAAAAAGGGGAGGCTGCCAAGAAATCTATCTATGGTCTTGATGCGTTTTTTAAATAGGTGGCTAACCAAAAACCCGACGATGAGAATTATGAGAACTGCCAACACCAGGCCTAAGCCGGGTATGTAAAAGTTTAATTTTTCCCCGATATAGTTATTGATAAACTTTCCCAGTATCCCATCGGCAAAGCGGAAAAAAATAAGCAAAATATAAATACTAATGCTAAGCGGCAAAACCACCAGGATTCCAGCAACAAAATACTTCTTTAGCCGATTAAACATAATCTTTCCTTTTTTTTATTATACATCTCTAACTCAAAAAATCAATTTGAAATTATATGGATTTAGCTATACAATAAAACCTGTGGAAGACATTATCCAGATTATCCGCAGAAATTTAGCCTCCAGTCTCACCAAAGAAAATATCGCCAGCTTAAAACAATCAATCCAATTGCATATAAATCAGCTGCAAAATTTTCAGTTCTCTTTCAATAACCCGCTATTCGCAATACTTATCTTATTGGCACTTTTAATGCTCTCAGGGATTTGGGGATTTAAAAAAGCCTTTTCTTATTGCTTATTAGTCTCGGCAATTTTATATCTTACCTCCAGGCTGGCTCTCCACACCAACATACAGATAACGGAAGGAGCCATGATTACCTATGCAGACATCTGGAAAGGATTAGCTATTTTTATCATAATCCTCGTAACCATATATTACGGCATTGTAAGAAATGACTAAGTTAGCCTGCCTATTACACCAGAATTTCCAATAGATTTTAATGAACAGGACTATAATCGGGGCTTTGTCAGGGCTTGGGATGTTTTCTTAAAACTTCCAATTTTATCTTGGAGCATTCCCATCGGGCATATGAGGCACCAGCTTCTATGCTTAGTAATAACACCGAGAATAACCGAAATAACTGTGGTAATTATACACATACTTACAAACACGGCCCCTATAGCAATCGCGCTGCCCCCTGTTTTTATTATACGAAAGGTTAGAAAAGCCATAAATAAAAAAAATACCAGCCAACGGAACCAGCCGTCTGAAAACTTCTTAGGCGAAGGCTTATTCCTGCTGACTTTTGATATGACGGCATCCAGGAAAGCGCCTCTTGGGCATAAATTCCAGCACCAGTATCTGCCCCTGAAAAACGAGAGTATCAGGAAAAATGCCATCATTGCTACGACCAGATACCCCAGGACAGGCTCAAACAGCCCGCCGATTATAATGAGCGGAAGAAACCATATCATTACTGTCTGCGTTTTTTTCATTTTGACAAATTCTTATTTTAAAATTGCACTCCTGCGTTAAGCAATAAGCCGAATATCTTCCTTTTGCTTTTGGTATGAGGAACGCACCCTCGGTGAAAAAGAAAAATAAAGCAGCCATAAGGATGTAGTGATAAGGTCAAATATCCTGAATATTGCTGCAGAAGGAAAATATTTGGTATCAATCAATATTATAACAAGCGCAGACGCTATCTGCAGGGCCAAAATGATTTTCAGCAACTTTACATGCAACCATTTCTTTGTCCGTAATAATAATACGGAAACACTTAGCTGCGCCAACAATAGGAGATCTGTAGGAATGGAGGTAGCTAGAAAATAGGCATAACCGCGCTTATCTAGCCAGTTAACCGGGTTGAACCTGGAAAGGGTAGAAATCGTAAGTATACACCAAATAAGAAAACCGAAGAATAACCAGATAAAGTAAAAGAGCAACCAGCCCCCTATCGGCTTTTTACGTCTAATCAGGCAAATTACAGCGCTAACTACAATGAATAAAGTCAATAAGGCATTTATAGAGCGGACAACTTTTGTTTTATCCGGCTCCAGCGTCCCTTGAGCATAAAGACTCGCTGAAACCAAAACCACCAGCGCAATCAATACACTTATCCTCATTAGCCTACTCATCTACGCCTGTCTTTTTTAAAACTTAATCAAATCAAACTGCCAGTCCGGCCTGTTTAATTGATCTTCGAAATCAGGGTGTTTTTCATTGAGCCACTGATTAAATTCTTTGACATTGCTGAATTTCTTATCCGTTTGCCCGTCATAATCAGTATCAGCTTCTGCTGAGTCAAAGTTTCCGTCCTTTGTGTAGATTGTTATATCATATTGCCCGTCATAATTTGTATCTGCCTCGATCTTCGATGTATATTTACCATCACTATGGTAAACCACATCGGGTTTACCGTCCTTATTCACATCCAGAGTTTTAATCTCCTCGCTCTTTGGCAGAATTGGGGCGACTTGTACCTGGGAATATGCCGGATAAGTACCTGCGCAAAAGAAGGCTAACAAGAAAACGACCATAATGCCGTACTTTATCATAACTCCCTCCTTTTATTTAGATTTAAAGATTATAACGCCCTGGCAGGCACAAATCAAGAGCATTCTAAGCGTTAAAAATATTTCATTCCGGGCTTGAATTTGACCAAGAAATATTCCATACTTATATTAAGCGTTTACTCGTTTTGAGAAGTAGTTCCAAGGAAAAAGGCTGCTTTTTAAAAGCAGCCTTTTAATTTAGGAAGGACTAAACCTGAAAGATTACTCTTTTTGATTTTCAATAGAGATAAGATTGAATTCTTCTCCTGCCATCTTTGCAGTCACCATTACCGTAAGTTTACTATCTTCTTTCTTTAAGAATTCGGCAACCTTGGCACTGCTATCTTTGTCAAACTTGTAGAGCTTGCCATCGGAAAAAATGGAATAACCGCTATCTACGCAGGACGGGGCAAGGGCGCATTCCTTGGTGTGAGTCTTCACAAAATCAGCCAAGTCATCCTTATGAGCAGTAGCGCACATATTGTCAATAATATCCCCCTTTATCGTCAATGCGTTCTCCACGACAGGGGTTGATATTGCAATTTGGGCAAACGCCAAACTACCGATAAAACAAAATGCCATAGTTAACAAAACTGCCTTCTTCATGATTTCACCTTCCTTTCTTTTTGAGTGAAATTATTTTGTTTATTTTGTGGATATTTGGAAGGAAATTAAGTTCCAAACAGAGATTTATGCTAACATGAAATTTTCGTATTGTCAATATCAAACTGTCGGGGATTATGCCTGGATTTAGATTTTTTTCGTTTCAACCTTGAATTTTGCCGAAAAATATTGCATACTTTATATACAAGCGTTTACTCATAGGAGGAGAGGTTGATAGCGAAAGCTATAAGGCCTATCACCTACAAGGAAACCCCGGAAAGAATTCGGGGTTTTTTGTTTTACCTCATCTCAATAATAAAAGTCATGTCAGGCTGCTGGGTGTAACTGGAGGGCATTCTTCTCCAAAGCTTAAGATACAGTGTTGCAGGCGTATTCGCTGTTATTCTAAGTTCAGGCTGATAAGGGCTCATATTATTACAGCCCCCCGGATAGCCGCAGCTTGGGCCGCAATGAATAAATTGTTTCAACTGTACAACGTTTGAGCCAGCCGCAGCAGAAACATTGCGTGACTTTGCCGCCTCAATGTATAAATATTTGAAACCAAAGTCCTCGGCATTATATCCTATCAATTCCAAGCTGTGATCCTGCGCCTCAGGGAAATGGTATTGCCTGGCCCTGTCCCAGAATGTGCTTACATCATATTTTACGGTTGCACTTGCCTGCATAACATCCCATTTAAGCTCAAACGGCTCGGGAAAAATAGCTGCCGGTGCAATATTTGGGTCATTTACAATATGTGCGTTAGGAGGCGTTAAGCCAACCAGCAGGTAAGGGTTGATTAAAAAACGCGTCTCCTCAGAAGCGCCGTCAATACTACGCTTGCCCGGTCCGTGGAATGTCTGGCCGACTGTTCCCCACCATGGCCTTGCATCTATTATCTGGCCAAAGACTTCTTCCGAGGGAACATAATTCTTTTTTCCTAATTTTTGTGCCAGGTCAGGGTATTGCATAACATATCTAGTGCGCAACTCATAGATCTCCTTTTTAGTCTTAAAATCTAATTCAACGGTGGGGTTAAGGACTATCCAGATAGGGCTACTTGGTTGTATTGAAGGGCTGCTGGATTTTGTTGCTGTAACTGCTGAACTACCGGTAGAAGCCGAAGGTGCATTACTTGTCTTGCCTATCCCGAGGACTTTTTTCTCGCCATTAATGCTGATTTCTACGGAATCTTTGGTAATCTTGCCGATTTGCGCGCCTGCGATATTATCCCCTTCAGAAACGATATTGCCATTGATAATTGCCATATTCTTATCGCCGGAGTTAAATACGCCTTCTACCGTATAATCATCCGCAAAACCATAGTGAGCGAAGAAAAAATATAATAGAATTAAAAATGCGGTCTTTTTCATATCTTATTTATTACGCTGATTATATCACAGTAATTCAGGAATAAACAGCCTACTTTGTTATGCCCCGGGAAAACTGTCTATTGATTTCTCTTGCAAATGCACCGGCTATGGCATTATTGACCCATGTCCTGTAATGCCCGCCTGAATGCTGATTTAGCGTTGGGATGCAAGGCATGGCACCTGCTACTGAATCCACAGCAGGAATCCAATCAGCAAAAGCAACGCCATTTTTACCAGACCATGATTTAAACCAGTTATACGAGTCACCTGCATTAGACCAAGATAAAATTACATATGCACCGTTTTGCTGTGCTATTTTTACAATTTCCCTAATAGGGCCTATCTCTAATTCAGCAACAGAAGAACCGCATTCAATTTTTTTTGCCCTGGCTCTTATAATCCGCTCGCGAACGAAGTAATTTATGCGTTTACCAATTTCTAAATCATAAACAAAGAAACTCAACGGATAATAAAGCTTGCCGTAATACGGGCTGTCTTTGACGATGTTTTTATGACGGCTGCCTAACCTGAATAACAAATCGTCGCTATAGTCATTTTCGGCACCTAAATAAAGGACAAAAAGAGGTTTTCCTATAATTTCAATATAGCGCTTTAGCGTAATCAGAGATTGCTCTGCGCCAAAGGCAGCTAATCCTAAATTAACAACACCGAATTTCTTGACATATCTACCTCCGCTGTCGAAATTAAGCATCAAATCCAGCTGAAAAGGATAATTAGCATCGGAAGGCAAGCCCGTACCCTGTGTAAATGAATCTCCCAAAGCGAATACCAAATATTCATAACCTTTAAAATCATCCTGAAAATTTATTGTACCCAATTTATTCACATAAAATTCTTGTTGATAATCAGTCAGCTTTAGCCAATGCCCGGGTGCGGCCCTATAACCCAACTCTTTATCATACTGATAAGCCTTCGTATAGGCTGTAAAATGCAACGGCATAAACAACCGTAAGAATAACTCGATAAAAATGAGCGCAGCTAAGGCTACGAAAATAAATTTAACAAAATTACTTAAACAAGAATATTTTTTATCCGCTTTATTCATTCAGAATGAATCTCTCCGATCCTTACCGGTATGACTCCCTGTTCTAAATCAGCTATTTTTGAGAAGGCATATCTGCTTAAATCAATAATCCTGCCTCTTCTAAATAAGCTGCTAGACGGCCCGAAATCATTGTGTCTTACCACCACGCATTTTCTGTTTTCCAAATTACACACCAGATAATCTTTTCCAAAGTCCCTTTTCCTCATAGCGCAGGTAAGCTGATTTGCGCGGTACTTTTCCCCGGAAGCCGTGTGCCGATGATTATACCAGGTCGCAAGGCCCTCAGCAGGATAAGGCCCAACCACTGGCCGATTATCCTCGCACCCGCAAAATAAAACCAGAAAAACCAGAATAACAATATATCTAAGCATTAACTTTATTATACCTTATCTTTTGAGTAGGCAAACAAAAATCCCAAGCCCTAAGAGAGCTTGGGATTCCTGCTTTCAAGGTCACAATTTGTAACCTTGCCAAAGTCTTACCAAATCGGGTCGGGATTATACTACTAACTGGTGCCAATTTGGCACCAGTTCGTCTCTTTAGAGGCAAAATCTAACTCAAACAAAAATCCCAAGCCCTTTTCGAGCTTGGGAGTAACAAAAAAATAGAACCGTCCTCTTTATTTCCTTAAAATTAAAAACCGAAAATATTCTACTACTATGGGGAATACTGTTCCGGACAGACAAAAGGCGATGAACGTTAATAAAAACCATCTATACCAAGCTGATAAACTTTCATTTAAACGAGTTTTGAACCTTGTATATGGTTTAAAAATGGCTGTATTAATTATATAAAGAATAATGAGCGATAAAAAAAGTACAGCCAATATCGGTGGTTTTTTATACCCTACACTAAAATTGTATAGTATCCACTGTAGAGAAAACACTGTAAATAGTATAGCTAATAAAACAGCAATAACAGATCCAATATTACTACCGTAATGCCAGTGAAAAAGGTAATTGTTGTTTTTATAATTAGATAAAATATCCATTACTCCTGAGTAGACTCCATTAACAGTATCTCGAGGCGTAGTGTCTTCACAGGTAATTTCTATCTCTGATAGAGGTAAAATTCTAGCGAAGCTTATTTCAATCAAACATATTTTTGGTGAATATAGCCCGAGAGTAAGACAGATTAATCTAATATCATTAGAAAAATAAGTTCGCTTAAAATCGTTAATGCTCTTAAAGAATTCTTGGCCAAATGAATCATAAATAACTAACTTATAATTTTCTCTGATTTTTAAATAGTCTGGACATATTAATCCAGCTTTCGTTATAATATAATTTTCTAACTCTGCAATGAGCTTTTCATCAACATCGCACGAAGGAATTTTTTTTACCATTCTGTATTTTGGCATTTTATTCTCCTATCCTATGAAATAATTTATAAGAAACAATAGGGAAATAACAGGAACGATTCTATTTTCTATTAAGACTATTCTACGCCTCGCAAATATCCTGTCAACCCTAAAATGCCACTGGCAGGTTTCGAGCGAATGGAGATTTTAGGCAAAGCAGCTCGAGCATTTTTGGGAATGCCTGTGGAGCGAAGCGACAAAACAGGCACGCCGAGGATGTTTGAGGGGCATTTGCTAGAGCAAATGCCCCGAGTTCCGCAGGCGCCAAAAATGCGAGAGACCTTTGCCGGCCCCGAGCAAAGCGAGGGGTAAAACCGACCTGAGCGAGAAACCTGCCAGTAGCATTAACTTCTATGTAGGGGCAAAACGAGCGTTCCCGAGAAACCCAGA
>Ga0265297_10001769_pt1 | contig 48047 bp, 65 predicted proteins | sample Munlanlwell13791_FD_192502 | JGI IMG/M metagenome (GOLD analysis project Ga0265297, IMG submission 192502) | Leachate microbial communities from a municipal landfill in Southern Ontario, Canada - Leachate well 137-91 | ecosystem: Engineered > Solid waste > Landfill > Unclassified | place...
TCCTCCAGATTGTGCGGCCCCGGACACCGGCAGGAACCAACGAACTTCCCGCCGCACACGGGGCACGGCTCACCGTACGGCCACTCCTTCTTCGCCCCCTCCAACTCCTCGAACAACTTCCGCATGGCCTCCTCCTACAGGGACAGCTCCTGCTGCCCCATCTCGCACAGGACCTCCCGGATGTCCCGCCCATCGATGGCATCCCCGACAACCGTCCATCCAGGCCGCGGCGCGCGTGCGAACAGCTCCAGGCGCCGCGTGCCCGCCATCAGGTCCTCGATCTCGCGGTACACCTCGTCCGGCTTCCGCGAGTGCTCGCGCACCTTGGCCTGCACGATCTGGTGCACGCCCGCGCTCGCGCGCTTGGGACTCCCGCGCACGCCCAGCAGGACCAGCTCCGCGTTGGCCCGCGTGTAGCTGCCCATGCCCCAGTGCAGCTTGCCGTTGGTCGTGCGCTTCTCCCACACGAACCCCACGGTCTTGTACTTGAACCCGTACGCCGCCATGACGCGCAGTGCCACGTCGATCTGCGGGCAGGTGGTCCAGAGGAAGAGCGCGCAGTCGGGGGCCGCCAGTTTGCCCACCGGCAACGCTGCGATGTCGTCGGCCGTCATGGTCTTGTAGTGAAACCCCGCGCCGCGCTCCCCGGCCTGCTGCTTATCGGAATATGTCCACGGAGGGTCCATCGCGATCACATCGAACTGGATCATCGGTCCACCCCCTGGACCACCAGCGTCACCTGGAGGCGGTAGTCGTTGTCGGGGTGCTTCTCGTAGAAGTCCATGTCGCGGATGCTGTTGGAGCTGGCCCCGTGGGGGCCCGCCTCGTCCTGCGAGACCATGATGTCGGACATCCGCACCAGCCGATGCTCGTAGAGCGCCTTGGCCGCGTCTAGGATCTGCCGCACCAGCGCGTCCCGCGTCGCGCGCTGCGCCGCCGACATCTTCGCCATCTGATAGCCGCCCCTGCCTGCCATGTTTCACTCCTCGTCCAGACCCTCGTAGACGGCGCCAACCACCTCTTTCAGATTCGTCTGCTCGGCCCACGAGGGCGCATTGTCCGGGAGGAGGGAGCCCCCGGACAGGCGCTCGATGAGCGTCAGGATGCGGCGCGCAACTGCCTCCGCCTGCTCGTGTCGCTCCTCCGCAGTCTCAGGTTCATCCCCTACGATCCCATGAAACTGCGCCGATTTCAACCCGAGCACGTCCATCATGACCTGATCGTACCCCGTCTGCGACACGCAGTAGTAGCTCGGGACCTCGGTCATCTCGTCGGGAGCGCCCACGCGCGCGACACGCGTTTCGCACTGCCCGTGCACTGCCGGAGACCAGTCCAGCTCCGCCGACACCGTGCAGGTTGCACGCGTCTGGAGGCCGTCGAGCCCCGCCGCGGTGCGCAGGGAGAGGTCGGCCACGAGCGCGGTCCCGTCGATGAACCGATCCAGCGCGGCGTCCTTCTGCTTCTCCGTCTCGCGCCCCGTGAGCACGGCGATGTTGAAGTCCGCGAGCTTCTCAATGAGGATGTCGTGCACGTCGTGATGCCAGGCGAACACGAGCGGGCGCTCCCCGGCCGCGATGAGGGACGCCACGAAGGCGGCCACCGCCGGAGCCTTGCACACCCCCGCAGCGTGGCGCGACTCCCGATCGATGTACCGCGCCACCTTCCCGCGGTTGTACCACTTCAGCCCCTTGTACGATTTCGCCTGCGCGACCGCCGCCTCCATCATCCTGGCGTGCAGACCCTCGTCGTGCTCCACGTCCTGCACGTGGCGGACCACGCGCGGCATCTGCGGGCGCACCTCGGTCCACCGCCGCCGCAGCATCAGGCCCTCCCGCCGCAGGTGGTCCCCGAGCACGACCGGCTGCGCCACCACCTTGTTCCCGTACCCCGTACACCACTCCCGGCTGAAGGACTCCTCGGAGCCCAGACAGTTGAAGTCGAGGGCGTTCGTCACCGACCAGATCTCCGTTCCGTACCCGTAGATCGGCGTGCCGGAGAGGCCCCATGCGCGCTCCGCGTCCGAGGACAGCAGCGAGGCCGCCGAGTACTTGCCCGTCCCGGTGTGGCGCAGCTCCTGCACCTCGTCGAAGATCGTCACCGGAAACCCGTGCTTCAGCAGGGCGTCCTTCCACGGCGCCAGCAGCCCGTAGTGGATGATCGCGAAGGGCGTCTTGGGGATCTCGTGCGGCGTCCTCGTCCGCAGGATCGGGGCGAGAGCCGCCCCGCGGCGCTTCGCGAACTTCCAGTCGGACTCGCCCTCGCACTGTGGGTACACGCCAGGCATGTCGAATAGCGCGCCGATCATGCGCTGCCACTGCCGCTGCACCTGGGTCTGCACGACCACCAGCACCGGGTACTTGCCCGCAGCCGCCACCGCGGCCAGCGCCGTCCAGGTCTTCCCAAGCCCCATGCCGTCCGCCAGGATCGTGCGCTCGTTGGCGAGCAGAAACCCGACGCCCTCCTCCTGGTACGGGAACAGCTTGCCCACGAACTCCGACGGTGGCCGCACCGCCGAGATGTTGGCGTTCGTCGATCGCCGGATCGCGTGGTCGATGGCAGCCGCACGCGCCGTGGCGAGGGCCTCGTCGCACTGCACGTCCAGTGGGTAGCGCAGCAGGAACCAGTTCAGGTCCTCGGCGACGCGCCGCGTGTTGTGGAACGCCAGGTACTTGCGGTTGACGTTGGACCCGGGGAACAGGCGCCGGGCGGCCTCCATCATGGCGGGCTCCCCGGCGATGCAGAACCGGCTCCGCTCCTCGTCGTAGACCAGCGTGCCGTACCGGTGCCCGACCAGCGAGGGGACGACCAGGTGGTCCGGGGTGTAGCTCACGTCACGATCCCCCAGTTGGTCGCCAGCGCCACCACCCGCACGGGCTTTCCATGGGCCCCAGCGGGCGTGTGGATGAGGTTGCGCTCCAGGACCAGGACCACGGCTGCCACCAGGGGAGACGCCGCGTAGCGGGCCACCTGGGCCTCCACGCGACCGGTGTGCGGCTTCCCACGCTTCACCTCAATCGCCACCCCACCGTCGCACAGGAAGTCCACCCGGCACCGCGGCGCGATCTTGGCCTCGTGCTTGTGCGGGATGCCCGCGCGATCGAGCGCATCGGAGATCTCCCGGTGGATGTGCTGCTCCGACGCCGTGGCGTGCAGCCGCAGATTGCCGAGGGCGGCCACGATCCTGTCCAGGAGCGCCCGCATCCGTTACCCAAGGATCCTGTTCTGCCAAGCTCGGACGCGCGACATCACGAGCGCCTCGATCTCCTCGATGCGGGGGTGCGCCGGGAGCGTCGTCTCCTCGTACGCCCGCCGCGCCTCCTCCACCAGCCGGTCCGCCCACTCCTGGATCTGCTCCAGCTCGTACTTGCCCTGCTTGATGTCCACGATCTCCTGCGCATACGGGAGCGGGAACGTCAGCCGCCCGGTCCGCATGAGGTCAATGCCCTCCTTGAGCAGGTGGATCACGTTGCTAGCGAACTTCACGTCAAATCCGTACTTCGTGAACAGCGCCGCGCGATGCGTGGCCTTGCTGAGCCGCTCCTCGATCATCTTGCACGCCTTCTTGGCGTACACGCCCGGCTCGAAGTAGAGATCGCCCACCCGCAGGTGCTTGCCCTTCTCCGGATCCCCGACGAACAGCCGGTTGTCCCGGAACTCGCCCAGCACCGCGTGCGGGTCCTGGAGCCGCAGGAACTCCAGCGCGCCCTGGAGCGCCGCGTAGTTCTCGGGCTTGATCCGCATCTTGTGGCGCTGCCCGTCCGCGTACTTCACGAAGCGGTGGTGGCCGCCCTTGTGCGGGAACAGGTGCGCGTGGTTCAGCAGGTCGCGGCCGAAGTTCTTTGGGTCGTCGAGCAGCACGTTGGCTTCGTCGGCGAATAGCAGGTGCAGGATGTTCGGGTTGTTCTCCATCGCGAGCTTGATGAAGAAGCGGTACTCGTAGTACGTGCAGTCCACCGCATCGGCCGTGTTCCGCCCGCTCTCGTCCTTTGCGTGCACGTCCTCCTTGTGCGTCTCGCGCTTGGCGAACCCGTAGACCATCTGCGGCACCGGCATGAAGATGCCCGTGAGGTCCAGGTCGCTCTCCGGCGTGTTCGTGCCGAACAGGTGCGACCCGCACCGGATCTTCAGGACCAGGTTGTCCTTCACTATCTGCTCGTAGTTCATGCGTCCTCCCCCGTGATCGGCGGATACTCCCGGGGCCACGTTTCCCTGGATAGCACCCGCCGCACAGTGTCCTTGCAAAACAGCGGCACGCCGCGATCCGCACACCAGTCCCGGATGCGCTGCACCGCATGGATGGGATAGAGCGGCCGCGTGCCCGGCCCCGTCTGGAACCCCACCACCACCCAGTCCAGCCCCGCCAGGCAGTCCGGATCGAAGTCCGGGTCCAGCAGCGGCTCCACGCTCGCCCACAGCTTCCCGGGCCGGGTCCCCCACCGCAACATCGCGTCGTCGCGCACGCGGGACAGCAACGCCACTACGCGCCAATGCGACGCGTTGTCCGTCAAGCTCACTCCGAGATGCAGGTTCTGCGGCCACATGATCCCAGCCGCCAGCAGATCCGGCCTCTTCGTCAGCACCAGCACCGTGTGCCCGCGATCCGCGATCTCCGCCGCGAAGTGCGCCGTGTGCGCCTGCACCTGATCAGACGTGATCCGATCCCCGCCGGACCAGTCGAGCGCCAGCGCCTCCCCCTCGAAGCACATGTCGCCCATGCTGCCCACGAAGACCCGCCGCGGCTTCCGCGCCCACTCCAGGCGCATCATCTCGCGCTCGAACACGCTGGCATGGAACGCGGGCGCGAAGGGGTTGCCGTCGCCGTCCGCAATCCTTGTGTCCGGGTCGGAGCCCGACGTCGCCCAAAACACCCGATCGTACACCGTTCCCTTGATGCCAGCGAGACGGTGTGCCATGCGACGCGCGTAGCAAAACCCGCAGCTATTCTGGCACCCAGTGAAAAAATTCACCGTGTCGCCGCCCGCCAGCCAGTCGATCTTCGAGGGCATACCGTCACCCGTTCAGAGGTTTTCCCGTCCCCGCGATGCGCTTCCCCGTCTTCGGGTCCAGCCCATCCTCCTCGCAGTCGTGCTCCCACATCAGCTTCATGTACTTCGCCGTCTCGGCCGTGTTGCTCCAGCAGCACATCAGCGCGATGAACGGCATGATCGCGATCAGCACGCCTACCAGAAAAACGATGATCCCGAATCCCAAGCCGATGCCTTCCATGTCTCGCTCCCTCTCGCGCGATGCGCGTGTTTAGATCCGAGCCGCCAGCCACTTGATCGCAACCTGAGCCTCCGGCGTGATGATGCCGCCCTTGCGCACGATCGCGGCCGCCTTCGTCAGCCACTCCCCCGCGAAGGCCAGGTCGTCCTCGGTCAGGTTGTAGGACCCCAGCTTCCCGACGATGGACGACGGCGCCGGGCACCGCCCCGTGAACCAGTACGCCATCTCCATGCTCGCGCGGTACGCCTCGCACTCCGAGAGCGTGCGCTTCGAGCTGTCCAGGCAGTAGTCCCAGGCGAAGTCCGCGCTGTGGAACTGCCGCACGTGGACGTGCTCGTGCACGCAGACCCCCGCCTGTGCGATCAGCGCCACCTTGGCGTCGTCACCCACGTTGAAGTTGGGATAGGTGCCGTGCCCGAGCGTGATCGTGAAGTCCCGCAGAAACTGCGTGCGGTCCATGATGCCCATGGCTGCCAGCACCGCACCGATGACCTGCATCTCAGGCGCCGACTTGGCCTTCACGGTGGTCCCGTACTTCCGGGTCATGCAGCGCCAGAACGCGATCGTCTGCGCGCTCGTGATCGTGTGCGTCGTCATCTCGATCCTCCCTGGTACTCCGCCCCCTTGGGGTAGCTCTTGCGGCAGGCCGTCAGTCCAGCCTCCTGCCGATCTCCCGCTTGCTTCCACTGATCCGAGTTCGACGCGACCGGCTCGCCACCCCATCTCCATCGCCACTCGCAGGCCCACAGACCGTCGCAGGTCTTGGCCAGCAGCGCGTCACAGGCACCCGTGCCCTGCACCTGGCGCGCTAGGGTGTCCCGCAACTGCTGCACCTCGGCCCGCGCTACGTCCCGCGCCTCCTCCGCGTTCACCCACATCACCGTTATCGCGATGAAGCCGACAAGCACGGAGATCATGGAGATCGACGTCTTGATGAACTGCGTCAGCTTGAACCGACGCTGCTCCTTGTCCGGATCGTAGCGCACCTCAGCCATTGGCCGCCCCCGTGTTCCTCTCGCAGTTGGCCTGCTTGCCCTTCTTCTTCTTCTCCAGGTAGTCCACGCTGACCAGCTTGAGGATCACGCGCCCGCACTCCGGGTCGCGCCGCGGCGTCAGCGGCTTCACGACGCACCCCTCGCGGATGTTGTCCGCTCCCGGGATCAGGGAGTTGCCGTCCGCCAGCGATGCCAGATCGGGCGCCCAGGGCCCGTGGAACAGGATCGGCGCCACCGGCAGGTCCAGCGCCGCGAAGATCGCCCGCGCGTCGTCCGGCGGCAGCCACTCGCCACGGTACCGGATGTCGTAGAAGGCCAACCGCAGCCCGAACTTGCTCCGGTCGATGCCGTAGTGGTAGCCCTTCACGCTGCCGTACAGCTCGGCATAGAACACGTGTTCCGGGTACCGCGCCAGCTTCTCCTCCAGCCGCAGGTCGTCCGCAGCCCGCCACCAGGCAACGCTCTTGTCGCGGATCTTCCACCTCGTGTGCGAACCCACGTGCAGCGCGCCATCCACGAACACGAACCGCGAGTTCTCCCCGTTGATCTTCTCCGTGATCTCTACCGGCTCGCCGACCGGGATGACCTCGCTGAAGCGCCGCATGCTCTCCACGTCGTAGTGCACCGCGTCGACCTTGGGCGCCGGGGCGTCCAGTCCGTCCCCGCTCGGCGGCGGCTCCCAGTGCGTGCACCCCAGTTCTGCCATCACCTCGTCGCCCTCGTTCCAGCCGGGGCGTGCCTTGATGAGCAGGCCGAACGACTGCACGCCGCGCAGCCTCTTCGCCGAGATCCGCTTCATGCCGTCCTTGGCGTCCGCGGCCAGGAACGCGAACTCGGGCTGATCCACCGGGACCATCGTATCGGGCTCGATGAACGCCGCCAGGTCGCCGACGTGGAAGTCGCCGATGCGGGTGCACGAGGTGTACCCCCACACGTGGCAGATCTCCAGGGAGTCGGCGTCGGGGTGCTTGTCGATCTGCGCGATCCGGATCACCTTCACTTCGTGCAGGCTCATGGCTCCTCCTCCTCCAGGTCGTTGTCCTCCGCCCCGAAATCGCCCTCGGACTCGGTGAGCAGGTCGTATGGGCTGACCTTGCCGTCGCTGCCGGGCGCGCGGGCCTTCCATACATCCAGGACGTGCTGCGCCGCGCGGTCCGCCAGCTTCCGGGCCGCCGCGAGCTGCCCGCCTTCCGCCACGGCCGCGCGCGCGTACGTCGCCACCCACGCGTCCGCCGCGAACTCCTCGGGCGTCTGCACCGCCGCCAGGCGCCTCATGGCCGCATCCGGCCTCACAGGGAACCCCCGTCTACCACCGCGGCAGGTGGGAGGCACTCCTCGTCCAGCATGCAGTTGAAGCCGCCCGCCGGGTCTGCGCAGCACGTGAACTCCGCGCCCTCAATCGCGGCGCAGTCCGCGATCAGCTCCCACACCCCGTCGGCACTGCACATCTCGGCTCGGTCGTCGTCGCACCGCGTCGCGTTCTGGGAACACTCGTCGTCGCAGCCCGCGAGCAGCAGCGCGACCAACATCGCGCAGACGCGCACACGTGTTCGCTTCATCATCCTATCTCTCCTTCTCAATCCTCGGGCCGCCATCGCGACCACAGCGAAAATCTCCTCGGCCAGCGCGTACCATGAGCATCTGGAAGCACTCCCACCGCAGCACGCCGCGCCGCCTCTTCGCATTCACCGAATGCACACACTCCTTCGCGCAGGTCGGCAACGACCGGATTGCATCGGTTCCGGTCATCTCGGGTGGTCCCTTCCAAACCGTCGCCTCTACCAAAGGTCCGTTGCCGTTGTCCTGCTCTACCGCATTGAACAAGATCCGCGTGCCATCGTTCAGAAGGATCGCGTCGAGGTGAAAGCACGCCCGACCTCGACCAGCCAGACGCACCTGTTGCTGCTCGATCGCTACGATTGTTCGATCAACAACATCTCGCGCCTTCATGCGTTCCTCCTCCCAGCATCGCGCCGGGGACCAAGCGTTCGAACCCTACCTCATCGCATCGCGTTTGTCAACACCCGTCTCGGATCTGCGCGCAGACCTCGACCACGCGCCCACAGGTCTCCTCGTCGAACTGTCCGATATGGCACTGTGCCCCGGGGATTCCAAGACGCGAGGCCAGCTCGCGGTACGCGTTCGTGCGCGTGAGGAGGCCGTCCTTCCAGAGCGCATCGAAGGCGTCGTGCGCCCGGATGCGCGCGCGGCGCATGCCCTCGGTCGCCAGCACGCCCAGCGGCGTCTGCGTGCCAGCGTGGCACCCCACGTAGGCGCAGCCCTGGGGGCACCGCCAGAACATCTTCGCGTGCAGGTCGGGCCGGTGCGGGTAGACGATCGCCCCGGTCACCAGCTCCGGCCGCTGCCCGCACACGGGGCATGCGGTGGGCGGCGGGAGGCACACCTCACGCTCCCGCAACCGCTGGACGTTCTTGTTGCGCGCGGCCTCCGCCCCCCGGCGCCGCGGGCACACGGCCTTGTGCGCGGTCATGGCGGCCCGGTTCGGCAGGGCGGCCCGGCAGCGCGGGCACGTCACCCGCTGCGACGCGCGCCACATCTCGTTCTCGATCCCCGCCAGCATCGGCGTCGGGTCGAGCAGCTGGGGCGGCCGGGGGCCGTCGAGCGGCCACACCGATCCGACCGCGCGGTATCCCTGTTCGTACAGCTCCAGGTGCAGCATGCTGAGGGGCTTCCCCTTGTCGTTCCGGAGCACCCGCAGCACCCGGCCGAGCACGCTTCCCTCCTCCACGAACTCCCACTGCTCGCACTTCGTCTCGATCTCGCCGTAGATGATCACGCCGCTGTCGCCCTCGACCATGACGCAGTCCGTGGGCAGCCACCAGGGGCACCCCGCCAGCGGACCCGTGAAGGGCTCCACGCCCACCACGATGCCGTCCTCGATCGCCAGGACCGGCGTGCCCACCGGGACCACCAGGTCCACGCCCGTGTGCACGTCGTACTTGCGCCGGGCCCCGAACGCCCCGTAGGCGGGCGAGCGAGGGACCAGGACGGGATCGTACAGCGGGAAGCGCATCACGAGCCCTCCGCGATGCCCGCCTTCGCCAGCCAGTGTCGTACCGCCGACTCCACACGCACCTGCGCCTCGGACAGCGTCGCGTAGCGCCCCAGGTCTTCCTTCAGACCTGGAAGGTGGCAGGTGGACGAGTGTGTCAGGGGATCATCCTTGGGCCGTGTGCCGTTGAAAAACGCGCTCCCCACCTTCCACTTGCCAAGGTACAGGTCCTCGCGGTCCGTGTACTGCCCCTGCCAGTGCCGCCACTCCAGTTTGATTTCAACCATCGTGGTCCTCCGGCTGCTTCGGCATGTGGAACGCGCGGAACTCCTCCATCTGCACGTCGCGGTCCATGAGGAGGTCGTACACCTCCATGACACGCTGCATGTTCTTTCCGTCGTGCGCCTGGAACTGCACCCACGCCTCCCAGGCCGTCTTGGCGTACACCGGGTAGTCGCGGTGATCGTAGGTGTCGCACGCCACGATCATGAAGAGCGCCCCCCGCGCCACGCCGTCATCGAACCACTTCTGGAGATCTTCCTTTGTTGTGCTCACCACTTCCTCCTGACCGTGAACTGCACCCGCTGCGCCCGGCAGTAGGGGCAGGAGAACGTAACCACGTCCTCGCCATGCGGGCCATCCTTGATGTCGTAGGGGCTCGCCTCTCGGGCGTTGAACTCGCGGCCGCACTTCGGGCATCGGATCATCAGGATCATCGCCGCGCCAACTTGACGGTCACCGCGTTGCACGCCTCGGGCAGCACGCTGATCGTGTCTCCCCCGCGCACCGTCAGCTCCCCGCGCGCGAAGTCCACCGTCACGCGGATCTGCCGATCGCTGCCCTCTCCGAAGACGTAGGTCACCGGCTCGAACTCGGGCAGCCCCATCGGCGTCATGCTCTCGAACCCCAGGTAGACCCGGCTGTCCGCCGTCCCCATGGTCTGCAACCGCGACTCCGCCGTCGCCAGCTGGCTCCGCAGCTGTTGCAGATCGTCCCGCGCCCACCGGGGCAACGTCCTCTCTCGATCGCTCATCGTCACCTCCCGCCCCGCATCGTGCGCGGCATCTCCCTGGAGTTTAGTCGATTGCCTCGCGTTTGTCAACAACTCGGCGCTGCGATGCACGTCGAGCAATCCCAACTCGGGTGTTCCTCGTCGTCGTAGCACTCGGGTGCGCGCGTCCCGCACTTGGGGCAGGTGTGCGCGTCGATCCAGGCGTCGTTCCCTTCCGCCGCGTCATCGAGCCCACATGGCGGTTGCGTTCGTGCGAACTCCTCTTCCCTGGTCTCGTCCACAACTTCCGTCAGCCCTTTGAGGAACTCGTGGCGCATCTCCGCGATCCGCTTCTCGCGCGGCATGAACTCGGGCAGATCGGGGTTGAACATGACGTCTGCCGCGTGCCGATCCTCCTGCTCCTGCGCCCACCCCTCGAAGTTCGGACGCATCTCGTTCGCGAGCAGGTGGCAGGCCAGGCGGAACGTCGGCGCGTCCACTTCGAACGGGCCGCAATCGCCGAACGCCGGGTTGTTGTTGTAGATCTTCATGCCTCGTCCCTCCGTTGAAGTTCCGCGGCGGCCCAGCGGGTCGCGCCGTCCGTGTCCTCGAACTCGCCATCCAGCTGCGCCTCGTACGCACGCTTCAGCAGCTGCCCCATCGCGGGCCCCGGACGCACCCCGAGCGCGATCAGGTGGCGCCCCTTGAGGATCGTGTGGATCGTCCCGTTCTCCTTCACCCCCACGAGGCGCGCCAGCTCGACGTGCAGGCACATCGGGTCGCCGCCGCCCAGCGGGGGCCGGGCGCGGTTGTCGGCCCGCACAAGGCGCCCCAGGGCGTCGATCGTCGCGGGCTTCAGCCGATCCACGAGGCGCCGCACGCTCCGCTTGCTCGGGGTGGGGCAGCTCAGGTGCGCCATGTGCTCGCGGATCAGGGCGCACACGACCCCACGCACGCCCACGCACGCCCCGATCCGGCCCAGGAACCCGAAGGCGAGGTTCTCGCCGCGCTCCGCATGGTCCTTGGCCGTGACGGTCCCGTCCGTGGCGATCTCGGTCGTGACCGCCTTGCCCACGTCGTGGAGGAGCGCCGCGAACACCAGCTCGGTCCGTGCTTTCTGGTCCAGGCGGTCCTCGTCCGCGATCCGCGCCGCCGCGTCCACCGTGAGCAGCGTGTGGGTCCAAACGTCGCCCTCGGGGTGATGTCTGGGATCTTGCCTCAGCCCGACCAGGGCGCCGAGTTCCTCGTACAGGGCCAGCCAGCCCATGTCCCTCAGCGCCCGCAGGCCCGCGGCCGGGTGCGGCGCCCGGGCCCACTTCTCCCACTCGGCCAGGACGCGCTCGAAGCGCAGCTCGCGCCCCTCGTCCAGCATGCCCCGGCAGACGGCCGCCGTCTCCGGTGCCACCGTCATGTCGAACCGCGCCGCGAACTGCATGGCGCGCAGGGGCCGCAGGGGGTCCTCTCCGAACTGGCCGGACACGTGCCGGATCACCCGATCCCCCAGGTCCGCGATCCCGCCCACGTGGTCGACCACCTCGCCGGTGCCCCAGTCCAGCATCAGCGCGTTGACCGTGAAGTCGCGCCGCTTGCAGGCCTCGGCCGGGTCCATGTCCGGGTCCACCGCCACGCGGAAGTCCCGGTGCCCGCGCCCCGTCTTGTCCTCGCGCCGCGGCAGCGCGAAGTCCACCGGATACCCATCCCGCGTCCAGAGCTTCGTGATGCCGAAGCTCTCGCCCACCGTCTGCACCTTGCCCTGTGTGCGCAGCACGTCCTCAAGCGCATCCGCGTCGAGGCCGTACACCTCGAAGTCGTAGTCCATGCTCGGGATGCCCAGCAGCAGGTCGCGCACCGCGCCGCCCACCAGGTATGGTCGCGCGCCGTACTGGATCAGGAGCCGTACCGCGAACTCCACGTCCGACGGCATTTTGAACTCCGGCGCCTTCATCCTCCTCATGGGTTCCTTGTTCCTCATCGCTGCCCCCCTCCTACCGCAGCGCATCACACGCTGCATCTACTCCTATATTGCAGACTAGGAACGGTTTGTCAACACCTCCTTGGTCGATTTCTGAGGCGAACACGTGTTCGCATGTACGTGAGGTACATAGATCTCTGCTTAAAGGCCATCCCCCCCGGCGCCAGGAGCGCTGCCCCCCGTGGGGGGGGGGCCAGTTCGTGCACGAAGCTCGTCGAGGCTACCGGGTGACGGAGAGGAATCAGGAGGGGGAGCAGCGATCCGTGAACCGCGCCCCCACGCCGAGGACGGCTTCCCCCGTTTGCCAGATTTTGAGATCGCGTGTCAAGCGGTATTTTCAAAGTGCCATCTATCCACTCGAAACGGTTAATGCTTCAGCTTGAGCTGAAAGCACAGTTTTCAAATCTGTCTGAAAATTGTGTTGATCCTGACGGGATCTGTTGGAAGATCGTGGCCTAGATCACTCGCTCGAAGTAGATCACAAACACCTCGGGGTTGTCGGACCAGCGCGCCCCGCCCGGGCGCTTCCCGTTGAGGTCGTCCCAGAGGGCCGCGAACCAGCGCACGTAGGACTGCTCGCCGAAGGCATGGTAGGCCGGGAGCCCGCTGGTCTCCGGAGCCCCCTCCTTGCGCGCGTCCGCGGGCGTGATCGCCTGGAGGGGTTCCCGGCGGATCGCCGTGATCCGGATGCGGTCCCGGATGAAGGGGTCGGGCAGGAAGCGGCCGCTGCGGTGCCGGGCCGGACGGTCCACGACGAAGTGCATTGTCCCAGGATTCAGCTCGTGCCACGTCCCCACGGTGACGCCCTGCCCGGAGATCCCCACGAAGGTCTTGTCGCTGACCGTGCCGTCGTCGTACTTGCAGCGCACCCAGCCCGAGTTGTCGAAGTCGTCCGAGTCGCGGTACAGCCGGTGCGGCTCCCCGATCCCCAGCACGTCCCCGACCTTGTACGGGCACTTCCCCAACCGGCGCGTCATCGTCTTCCGGTCGGCCCGGATCGCCTCCCGCATCTCCTCGACGAACGAGATCCGCTTCATGCGTTTTCCTCCTGTCTCTCTCGCAGGCACCCACACGAGATCAGCTGGCCGCCGCACCGCGGGCACCGCTCCATGTCGCAGCCCGGGTGATGCATGCCGCCGTCCGGGCACCCGCAGTCGTGGCAGCGGCCGCCGTCCTTCCGGCCGCGGTCGTAGGGCACCGCAGGCAGCACCGTCCCGTCCGGGTACTTGACCTCCGTGTTCTTCACGCAGCTGATCCCGTGGATCATGTTCGCCCCGCACCAGTCGCAGATCGCCATCTCATTTCCTTTCCGCAGGATGGAAGCCATGTAGTCCCGCATCTCGGTCAGCTGCCGGATGGTCTCCGTCAGGGTGGCGACCGTGTCGGCGGTCGCGTAGGGCCGCGGGTTGCCCCGGTGCCCCAGCGTCGGCACGACCCCGGCCACCAGGCGCAGCGCGTCCTCGAAGAACATCGAGCGATCCGCGACGATGTCGTCGATGAGACCAGGGATGTACCGGTGTTCCCAGTGCCGATCGTTCTCTTCCTTCGCCCGCGGATCCGTGATCTCCCGCATCTCGTCCTCCTACTCCGCCTTCAGCTGCTGGTTCAGGGCGTAGGCCGCCAGAAGACCAGAGTGCTTCAGCGGTTCCGCCACCCACTCCAGCGTCCAGTTCCCGGCCCCGAAGTGCTCGTCGTAGTGGTTGTGCTTCCAGTCCGACCCGATGCCCAGATCGTGCGGCACAAAGCCGATGTCGGAGCAGCAATGCTGCGCCAGCACATGCCCATCGTCAGCCATGGCCATAGCGTTCAACCACCCGGGCAATCCGCCGTTGCAGAAGCAGTAGATCGTGTGCATTTCAGTCCTCCTTTACTCCGCCTTCAGGTTCAGGATCGGCCGGATCTCCTCGATCACCTCGACCGTCGGACCGATCGCCGTCCGGATCGATGCCGCGTCCTTGTACGCTGCGGGCGCCTCGTCCAGCGGGATGCAGCTCGTGTAGATGCCCGCCATCGCCGCGCGCGCCGCGGCCGGGTCCAGCTCGCGCTTGGCCTGGGACCGGCTCATGAGGCGCCCCGCCCCGTGCGGCGCCGACTCGTTCCAAGCCGGGTTGCCGCGCCCGCGGCAGTACCAGCTGCCGTCCCGCATGTTGAACGGGATGACCAGCTGCTGTCCCGCCCGCGCCGCCACCGCGCCCTTCCGGATGATCAGGTCCTCGGGGTCGATGTAGTTGTGCACCGTGTCGATCCCCAGCACGCTCACGCCCGGCGGCATGCCGATCGCCTCCAGCACCTCGTCCATGATCGCGCTGCGGTTCTGCGCCGCGTACGCCTGCGCGAAGACCATGTCCTCCACGTAGGCGAACAGGTCCTCACCGCGCAGCGGCTCCATGCCGCTGGGCACCGCCACCAGGGCCCGCTGCGCGTCCTTGTAGGCCCGCACCCGCGCGTCGATCTCGTGCCGCGGCGCCTCCCGCCGGATGCGCTCGATCTCGGCCTGGTACGCCCCCTCCCGGAAGTCGACCAGGCGCTCCACACCCACCCGCTGGTGGGCCTTGCAGACCTTCTCGCCCAGCTGCCGCGACCCGCTGTGGATCAGCACCCAGGCCAGGTCGGGGAAGGTCCCCCGGCCGATCTCGATGAAGTGGTTGCCGCCGCCCAGCGATCCAATGGACCGTTGCGCGCGCCCGTACTTCATGCCGACCCGCTGGCAGAGCGCTTCGAAGCCGCCCTGCGAGGCCCCCCAGTCCAGCGCCTGGAAGCCGCCGCCCGCGAACCGCGCGTTCAGCTTGCGGCGCGCCGCGGCCAGCATGGCGCGCGTCTCGTCGTAGAAGGCGTCCCCCGGCGCCAGCTCGTGGCGGCCGTCGTCCCGCACCTCGTGCGCGAACGGCACCCGCGCCCGGATCTCGCGGTCCAGCCGCTCCAGGCTGATGTCCGATCGCCAGGGAACCCGCGCCGCCAGCACGCCGCAGCCAATATCGACGCCAACTATGTTGGGAATTATGGCGTCGCCCAGCGGCATCGTGAACCCGATCACCGATCCCGCGCCAGCGTGCGTATCCGGCATGATGGCCACCGGACCCGTGAAGGCCGGGTGGTTGACCATGCCCGTGATCTGCGCGATGCAGCCCGCCTCCACCTGGTCCGCGAACACCGTAGCCGTCGTGTACTTTCCCTCGATCGTGAACATCAGCCTTGTCCTTCCTTCAGCACCGGCGCCGCCCGCTCGAAGATGACCTCGGGGCCGTTCGCGATCTGCTGCAACGGCGGCAGGGTCATCTCGGCCGGTCGCCCGTCGTCCATACGCACGTACGTCCCCTTGCGCACGTCGTCCGGCTGCTGCTCCCAGTCGATGCCGCACTCCGAGATCAGGCGATCCAGCAACTGCGTGCAGGACATGCCGTGCAGCTGGTTGTGCGAGAAGTGCGCCTGCCCGAACATCAGGATGCTGTTGCGACGCGCGTCCTGCTCGCGCCAGATGAGGCAGTTCACGGCCTCCCATCGGGAGGGCACCTGGAACGCCCGGCAGTCGAACGTCGCAGGGGGGTGGTCCGGGAAGATGACCCGCGCCAGCTCGTTGAAGTGCGCCGTCGCCAGGGACGCGCACACCGACACGAGCTTGAAGGCGCGCCCGTCGAAGAAGATCTGGCTCCCGTGCTCCGGCTGATGCAGGACCAGCGTGATCTCGTCCGACTGCGTGTACCCGACGACCGCTCCGGTCTCCTTGACCAGGTGCCCCGTCGCCGCCTTCATGACCGCCACGAAGCGCCCGTCGAACGGCCGCTCCAGGTGGCGCGTCCAGCTGTGGAACGCCCGCCCGTCGATGCGCACGATGACCGGCAGCGTCGGAAGGAACTGGTCCCGCGTGAACTGCGCCTCGTACGCCTTCATCCGCGCGCCGATCCCCGATCGCTCCTCCCGCATCTCAGCCCCCTAGCCCGTTCCGGATCACATCGAACTCGCCACCCACGCACTGATCGGGCGAGAAGCCGTTCCGATCGCAGCCGGGCCACGGGGCGCGCAGCAGCGCATCCGGGGCCCACCTCACCAGCCCCGGCATCTCCCTGCCATGCACCCCGATCTTGTCGAGGTCGCCCACGGAGCCTTCGAAGTCGACCGGGTCCGGATCGTGCCGCCCCCACTTGATGCCCACGCCGATGAGCCCGTTGAACACCACCGTGCCCTCACGACCGTCCGGCAACCGCACCCACGTACCCAGCTTCATCGCTGCCCCCTTCCGAAGTCCGGCTCGTACCCCTGCACGATCGGCTTCCGCTGATCGGTGTGCTCCTCGTAGCCGCACAGCTTGCACCGGCGCGTCCACCGCGCCTTCGACACCTCGTGGTACCCCGCGAACTCCGTCCAGCAGTCCGATCCCTGCGTGACAAACTTCGACCCGTACCCCTCCGTCACCGTGTGCGGATCGTAGTACGCTTCCCCGAAGGCGTGGGCGCAGCGCCGCATGCGCTGCTGCTCCGCCTTGATGTCGTCCTGCAACTTTCGAACGCGCTCGCTGTCCACCACACCCTCCTCATCCGCGCATCGCGCACGGCATCTCCAGGAGTTTAACCGCTTCGGTCTGGTTTGTCAACCTATCGCGTGGAGAGGCGGAGCACCTCGCCGCCGCGCCAGGCCACCACCTCGTCGCCCCGCGCCGCCAGCCGCAGGTCCGCCACGGCCGGGTCGCTGATCCGCTTGCCCTGCTGCGTGCCCCGCGTCGGGAAGAGCGCGAGGTCGCCCGCCTCGTCGATCATGGCCACCACGCCCTTGGGCAGCGCCACGAAGTTGAGGGCGCCGTGCCCCACGTTGCGGTCCACCCAGCGCAGGGTCGCCGCGCCCGCCCCCACCTCGTACACGTAGCGGTCCACGGTGCCGCCGCGCTCCGCCGCCACGATCAGCGCCGGACCTTCGCAGCGCGCGTCGAGCACGCGGCTCCCGTCGAGGTCCCGCAGCCGCACCTGGTCGCTGCGCCCCGCCGCCGGGAACAGGTTGGCGTACCAGGCGCCCAGGACGCTCTGCATCGCCACGCCCGGGTAGAGCTGCGTCGCCAACGGCGCCACGTTGGCCACCACCCGCGGCGCTCCTAGCAGCTTGCCCCCCGCCTCGAAGAACTCGATCTCGACCACGCTCTCGCCGCTGTGCACGTACACGCGACCGTCCGCGGTCTCCAGCGCCCTCCCTCGCAGCGTCAGCGGCACCTCCGCGCCCCCCTGCCGCAGGTCGCGAACGTGGACGTCCCCGCGCTCGATCCAGGCGTACAGGAGCACCCCGGCCGCGGTGTGGGCCAGGTGGCCGCCCGCCGCCACCGGCACCTCGCGGTTGCGGCCCCCGTCCAAGATCCAGGCCGATCGCCCGGTCGGCCGCGCGATGATCGCGGCCTCCTCGCCGCCCCAGGCGACGTACTCCAGGATGTCCCCGGTGTGGGCCACCCGGAGCAGCGTCAGGGTCACCGCCGTCGCGCTCGCCACCGGCCGCGCCGTGCCCAGCGCCGTGCTGATCTGCGCGTCCGCGGGCGGCAGGCCCCGGAAGCCGTCCTCGAACACCGCCCGGTACCAGGCCCGGTACGCGCCCGGGATGACGTCGAACGGCGGGACCATCTGCGGCACCGACACCGCGCGGTTGAACACCGACAGGTTCGACTTCATGCGCTCTGGCAGGCCCTTCACGCTCGCGTGCTTCCCCTTGTAGGGATGGATGCCCACGAAGAGCTGGAAGGTCACGATGCCCCACGAGAACCAGTCCGACCCCACCGTCCAGTGCCCGTTCGCACTCCAGTCCTTGACGCCCTCCATGAGCGCCGTGGCCGGGAAGCTCCGCGTCTGGTAGGAGTCCACGTCGATGAAGTAGACCTCACCGAAGTCGCGCGCCGCCAGGAAGTTCATCTCGTTGGCGTCCACGATCAGCACCCCGGCCGCGTGCACCGCACCCACGCTGCGCTGCATGCCCTGCACGAGCCGCAGCACGGTGGCGCCGTCCACGCCCTCGCGGTCCCGGAACGCCTTCGTGAAGAGCTGGCAGAGCGGGTGCGCGTCCGCCACGCGCCGCATGCTGTAGCCCACCGCCGTGCCCTTGGCGTCCAGCAGGACGTTCTTCGGCCGGATCACGCGGTCGTCCGCGATGCCCGCCAGCTCCGCGATCTTGGCCTCCGGGATCATGCGCTCCGGCTTGAGGTACACCTTGAACGCCTCGACCCCGTGCACGTAGACCTGACCCTCGCCGCCCGCGGCCAAGAAGTTCCCCTGCGTGAGGTTCACCTCGCCGCCGCCCCGGATTCGGTACTTCGTCATGCCCCGCCCTCCGGCGCACACGTGTTCGCCTTCGCGATCATCCCGCCCGTCCCCTGCATGATCGCCAGCCAGCACAACCTCTTCGTCGGGAACAGTCGGTCAGCGTGGACCACCCTTAGCAGTTTGGTATCGAAGACGTACCATCCCTCCTTGAGTTTCCAGGCAGCATTCTTCGTCCACGGGTTCTTTTCGCGCTTCAGTTTGATCGGCACCCACATCGCTCAAACTCCCTCCACCGCCATGTCGATCGCCGCCATGGCCAGATCGTCCTCGTGCCGCCACCCGCGCTTCGCCGCCGCCTTCAGGAAGGCGTGCATGCGCCGCTGCACGAACGCGCCCTGGTAGCCCTTGAAGGCCATCAGCTCGGCCACGATCTCCGCCGACGGGATCGGGTTCCGCTCCGCGTCCGTGAAGCTCCGCACACCGTCGCTGAAGATCGCCACCACCTGCGCACCGACCACCGGCTGGTCGAATGACTTCACCTTGCTCGTGTGAAACTCCCCTCCGCCTGGAAAGCGCACGATCCACGGGGACCCGGCCTCCACCGATGCGCGGCGCATATCGTTGTTGCAGTAGTTGGGGTAGCGCGGGTACCCATCCGGCGCCTCCACGTCCCAGATCCGCAGCCCGCCTTTTACCCAGTCCTTGGCCGCGATCACGCCATCCCCCATGCAGCAAAACCGCGCCACTCCAGACGACTCCGCCGCCACAAACAGCAGCGTCGCGTCCAGCGCTTCCGATCTCAGGCGGGTCTGCATGTCGCGCAGGGTGTGATTCGCCATGAACGCATGCCGGGCGACGTCCATGAAGGGGCGGTTCAGACAATCCTCCTCCTGAAAAAGTGGCACCTCCGGGTCCACGCGTTGGCGTCGGTAGAAATGCCGATCTCTGAGCGTTTGTTCGAAGCACTGGTGGAGCATGGCCTCCGCCCCAAGCGCCAGCAGACGAGCCCCTACGTCGGTGTCGGGACTACTCGAACAGCCATCCGAGACGATGCCGTAGACCAACGGGTGTTCCTGGGGCGTCCGCCCGGCCCGCGCATAGTCCTGACACACTCGGTGGCCCATCCCCATGACGTAGGAGCTGTCTGCGTGCACGTGCTACCCCCTTTCAGATGTTGAGGTCCGCCGGGGGCGTGAGCAGCTGCGAAGCCGCCCCCACTAGAAAATCGTTTGCCAATCCCGAATCTCCCTTGTCCAACTCGACACCACGCCGAACACAGGAAGTCATCGTATCCCAGCTGGCGAACGTGACGAACATGCCGACGGGGAGATCGGATCTCTTTGTCACGCGCCCAGTGCCCTCCCACCTGTAAACATCCAAGCGAACATCCGTGCGCCACGATCCCTGCGCGGCGCGCAGATCGATGTCACAGAACCCCTGTGCTTCGAGCAGCCGCACCAGCCGATTCCGAACTCGCCCCATCAGCTTTCCACCTCGTGTTGACCGAAATCGTGCGGGCGATCCGCGGGCGTCTCCACGAACGACGGCTCGAAGAACGGCCTGCGCATGTTCGGGCGCCGGGGCGCGCCGCACTCGCAGCACCGATCCCGTTCGACCACGGTGAGCGCACGGCAGTACTCGCACTCCCAGGCTCCAGGGACCTGCGCGCGCGGGGCAGGTGGACGTGCAGAGGTACCTCCTCTGGAGGGAATAATTTTCACAAACATCATCGTCCTCCTCGTTCTACGATCAGCTTGCACCAGCTCACGAAGTCGTCCTGCCCCAACGATCCCTTCATGAAGTTCACGATCTTGTGCACCCACTGGACGTTCCCGACCACGTACCCCCGATCGGAATTGATCCGGTCGAGGCTCGCCGTCGTGTACCGGTTGTGCTTGGACCCCAACGACGAGAAGTAGATGGGAACCCCCGACAGCGCACACGCCTTGCCCTGCTCCTCATACAGCGAAAACAGGTACTCTATAGTCACATCGAGTTGGATGTCCCGCGCCTGAGCGGTGGACAACAACCTGCTCCAGAATCTCTTGGGCACCTGGTCCGTCACGCGATGGGAGATCTCCAGATCCTCCGAGCAACAGTTCATGCACCGCATCCTGCCGCTATCCTGATCCGAGAGCTGTCCACTCAGGAATATCCGCTCCGTTCCGCACTTGCACCGGCACCTCCACTGGCGCGTGCCCCACTCGTTCTTGCCCAGGTACTCGACGATCGTGTAGTCGCCCCGCTTCTTCCCAAGAAAGTAGGCCAGGACATCGGCCTCCTTCTTTTTCGCCCGGCAAAGATGGCAACTGGTCGGCTGCCCGGTGTTCAAGTACGAGACGTTGAAGACCTTCTCCGTCCCGCACTCGCAGCGACACAGGTAGTTTCGGAACCGGGCGTCCCTGCGCTCAACTTCCCGGATCACCGACCAGTTGCCGATCTTCTGTCCTTCCAAAAAAGAATAGTGAAACCGCAATCCCTTCAACGGAACATCGGTTTCCCGAGAACCAAACGGTCGGCAGGACAAACAATAGCGCCGATTGGCCAGCCCGCGACGCTTCCCGTCGATGACACACGATCGGGCGAATGCCTCCCCGCAATTCGGGCAGACCTTCTTCGGCATTGTCACCGGACGCCCCATCGTTTTCACCTCACCCCGCCATTGTCGCAGTCCAACATCACGATAAGGCTAGATCGTGAGGTTGTCAATAAGTGTCGCAGATTTTTGCGACCCGAGCGCCTGGCTCTGCGCCGAGATCGACTTGCTCACGAACGCCGCCAGCTTGGCCAGCGTCTTCGCGCTCGCGTCCTTCGTCTCGACGTACTGGTTGATCCCCGCCTCGTCCTTGAACGCCGTCAGCGCGCGGCAGACCGACTGGTCGAAGGCCGTGCCCACCCCGATCAGGATCGAGACCATGCTCTCCGTGGCCTCGCTCTTCACGGCGCTCTCCAGGGCGGCCCGCACCTGCGCCGGGCGCACCGCCGACGCGTTGTCGTCGCCGTCCGTGATCACCACGACCAGGCTGTTGACCGCGTAGTCGTTCTTGGCGAGATCGCCCGCGTAGTGCACCTGCGCGAGCACCGCGTTCTCCGCCGCGTCGAACAGGGCCGTGCCGCCCCCGCAGCGCAGGAAGCCCTTGTAGTCGTCCAGGTTGCAGTTGGCCAGCAGCTTGTAGCCGTGGAACTCCTGCAACCCGGTGTTGAACAGGACCACCCGCAGCATGAGGTTGTCGGCCCGCGGCGACAGCTTGCAGGCGTTGACCACCTCGCGGATCGCCGCCTCCATGTCCCCCGCGAAGGCCGCCACGCTACCGCTGATGTCGGTCACGAGATCGACCAGCGTGTACTCCGTGGCGCCCAGCGCCTCGACCCGCGTCGCGCTGTACCCGAACGAGGCGTTCGGCAGGCTCCGCTCCTCCATGTCCTTCCCGAGCTTCGGCATTTTCATCTCTCCTTACGGTTGATTTTCCGTGTTTCCGCCCTATAATATCCAAGATCGTGTTTGCCACGGAGGATACCATGGGCGGTCGTCATTGGTCCTACGAAGAAGTCTCCCAATACTTTCAAGATCATCAGTGCACTCTTCTCACGACGGAATACCTGGGGTGCAACGCACCCTTGCACTTCCGTTGCCCATGCGGAACCGAAGTCGAAACCTGCTTCCGCCAGTTCAAATTCTCGGAGGGCAGGACCCGCTGCCGCGAATGCTCGCTGCGCCGAAAATCCGAAGAGGACAAGGACAGGAACGGCGGCCTGCATCATTTTCAGACCGAAGAGTTCAAGGCGCGTCGCAAGAAGACAAGCCAGGAAAGGTACGGCGTCGACAACCCGATGCAGCATCGACCCTTCCTCGACGCCAGGGCGCAGACCAACATCGCGCGCTACGGCGTCCCCGGCGTCAGCCAGGTCCCAGCGATCAGACAGCGGCAGCATGACGGGTTCGTCCGGAAGCACGGCGTCTCCCACTTCATGCACGACCCGGCATCTCGGCAGAAGTTCCGCGAGACCATGATCGCCCGGTACGGCGTCCCCAGCCTGGCCTTCGTCAGCCGCCGGTCCTCGATCGCCGCCCAGAAGTTCTTCGAGCAGGTCTACGCCGCCATTCCGGAGGCCCTTCGCGAGAAGTGCTACTTCTCCCCGCACAGCCACGAGTTCAACGTCTGGAGCGACGGTCGGTACTTCAAGTACGACTTCGTCCAGTCCGCGGCCAGGAAGTGCATCGAGTACAACGGCTCCCGGTTTCACCCGCGCGACGACCAGGACGATGACGAGACGGGCTGGTGCCTCTTCCGACCCACCCTGACGGTGGGCGAGGCCCGCGCCTACGAGCACCAGAAACTTGGCGCGCTCCTGAATCGGGGCTTCCAAGTGCTCGTCATCTGGGACTACGAAGTGAAACAAGATCCTTCCCTCTCTGTCCGCCGTTGCCTCGATTTCCTCACCGATCTCACTTCAGGTAACTGGCCGAATCCGTGACCCGCATCCCCCTCGCCGTCATCTCCGTGATGAAGTCCTCCTGGGCCTTCTCGAAGCCGGGGACCGGGCTGATGCAATCCTTGAGCAGGACGAACTTTTTGACATAGTCCGAATTGCTGAAGGCGTTGGCCACGTCCGTGATGGTCGACCGCACGCAGTGGCTGCCCGCCTCGCCCGCGATCAGGATCTCGTCGGCCTCCTCCAGCGCCTTGATGAGCCGCATGTTGAGCTGCGTCGAGGGGTCCGTCGGGTCCGGCACCTCGGCCGCCACGCCGCTGTAGTGCTCCGTGAAGGGGTTGCTGCCCTTGCTCACGAAGTCGATCGTGCCGATCTCGGTCTCGGCCCACCAGTTCAGCGCGTCCATGACGCTCGGCACCAGCGCCGCGCCCTTGCTGCCGATCAGGCAGTGCGGCGGCCAGATGCAGAGCGGGTAGCGGCCCCCCACCTCCAGCGCCTGGGTGTAGGACAGCAGGCGCCGCGTCAGGCTCGGGATGGTCGGCGTCCACACGCCGTCCGCCACGTCCTTCGCCGCGATGATCGTGAACGGCGCCGGGTGCTTCCCGTCGCTGCCCTTCCACATCGCCGGGTGCGCCACGTCCAGCAGGTGATGCTGGTCCAGCGTCGCGTGGATGTCCTCGATGCGCCCGCCCAGCCGCCGGATCATGGCTGCCACGCGCTCCATGTCCTCCGCCGCCCCCGGCACGAACAGCGCGCCCTGCGGGTTGCAGAAGTCCTCCTGCGCGTCGATCAGAAACAGGTCAACCTTCTTCATCGTCAGCCTCCTCAGCAAGAGCGAACACGTGTTCGCCCGGTTATCGGTTCGGCCCTAGGCCGTCGTCCGCTTGTAGCTCGGCGGCACGTGCTTCTTGTGCTCCGCAGCCGCGCACATCCGAGTGATCCCGATCCCCTGATCCGGCGTGATCGTCTCCCCTCGGAGGTGCGCATCGATCACGTCGTAGCTCATCGGGCACTTCATTATCGCTGACAATTCGCCCTCGTCCGTCTGGCCATCCCAGAGCCCCGCCGTGGGCACCCGGATCACGAGCGGCTCCGGCAGGCCGAGCAGCCGCCCCAGCGCGCACACCTCGCCCTTCAGGAACTCCTGGAGCGGCTCCAGGTCCACGCCGTGGTCGCCGTACTTCGTAGCGTACCCGATCTCGTACTCGGCCCGGTTCGTCGTGCCCACCACGAGACCGTGCTCCGCCGCTGCGAAGTCGTAGAGCGCCAGCATTCGCATCCGCGCCTTGATGTTGCCGCAGCGCACCCGGTGCTGCTCCCAATCGGTGTCGACCCCCAGATCGGAGCACGTCTCCCGGAATCCCCGAGTCAGGTCGACCGCCCGCGAGATCACGCCCAGATGGTCCACGAGCATGGTCTGGTAGTGCCTGTCGTCCCCGGAGTCCCCGCAGGGCAGGCGCACGGCCACCACCCGCGTCGGCCCCAGCGCCCGCACGCAGAGCGCCGCCACCACCGACGAGTCCACGCCGCCGCTGATCCCGACGACCGCCTTGCGGTCGCCCAGGTAGTCCCGCAGCCACGCGCAGAGGCCGTCCACCTCCGCCATCGTCACTCGATCTCCAACGCTTCCTTGCATCGATCCACCTCCTCCAGCGCCCCCGTGTGCTTCGTCAGCACGTCCGAGAGCTTCACCGTGGCCCGCCACGGCTCGTTTGCGTTCAACCGGCAGTGCGTCATCTTGATGACCATGTTCAGGGGCGTCACGCCCGGCACGTCGCACGTCAGGTCCGTGCCGATCAGGAAGCGCGCCTGGATGCGATCCCGCAGCGCGTCCCGGATCGCGACCGCCCGCTCCACGCTCAGGCCGTCCGAGAACACGATCGTCTTGCTGCGCGGGTCGATCCCCGCCTTCTCGTAGTGCGCGATCATGCGCTCCGCGAAGTCCAGCGGCTTGCCCGAGTCCTGCCGCACCCCGTCGTAGATCCGCGCCAGCAGCGGGTCGAACTCCGCCAGGAATGCCGTCGTCGAGTACGTGTCCGAGAGCGCGATGCCCAGCGCGCCCTGGTACGTGTCCACCCAGCGCTGCATGGCCAGCCGGTTCGCTCCGCGATACCCGAAGGCCGCCCCGTGGAACATGGTCCACTCGTGCGCCACCGTGCCCACGCAGGGCAGCTTCTCGTCCAGCGCCAGCGCCACGTTGGTCGTGGGCACCTGGGTGTTCCGCTGGAGGCGCCGCAGCACCTCGCGGTGCACGTCGTAGGAGTGGCGCCGCCGCGTGCCGCCCTCGACCACCTGGATGCCCGCCGCCGCGATCTCGTTGCACTTCCCGTGCGCGCTCTCGAACATCTCGCAGAAGCGCCCGTCGTCCAGCTTGCCCGTGGTCTCCCGGTGGTACAGCTCCGAGATCAGCGCCATGAGCGGCACCTCCCAGAGCACCGTGCGGTACCAGGGACCGCGCACCGCCAGCCGCAGCTGCGTCCCGTCCGCGGACCGATCGCACTCGATCACCTCGTCCATGTCGAAGCGGTAGCCGCCCAGGAAGTCGAGATAGGCCGGGGTGAAGATCGGCATGGCCCGCAGACCCGCCAGCTCCGTGTTGCCCAGCGTGCTCATGTTCCCCAGCAGCGCGCTCTCGATCTCCCCGAAGAGGCGGACGAACCGCTCCGGCCAGGTCACCGGCGCACGCACGATCAGCTCGTACTCCGCCTCCGCGCGAGGGTAGTGCTGCATGATCGCCTGCTGCATCGTCAGCTTGTAAATATCGGTGTCGAGCAACCTCATCGGTCCTCCTCCTCGGCCAGGACGCGCGCCAGATCGCACGCCATCGTCCAGCCCTCGTCGGTCGGCGCGAACCGCGCGAACGGGCTCACGCAGGAATCGTTGTCGCAGAAGTGCGGGTCCAGCTCGGGCTGCACGCGCACGAAGTCGAGGTTGTGGCGGTACACCAGGACCTTCACGCCCTCGAAGTTCTTGGCGTCGGGGTACCGGACCTTGAGCACGCTGATGCGCCCGACCCCGAACACCTCCAGGATCTCGAACCGCTTCGGGTCCGGGTTCCCGTAGGGCGACGCGGGCGCCGCCGCCGGGCCGCCGCAGCTGCAAAAGGACGACCGGTGGAAGGGGCTGATGCCCATCAGTCCACCCGCATCGCGGCTTCGAGTTCGCGCCGCTCCCGCGCCTCGTCGTCCCGCTCGTAGTCGCGCTCCTCCGGCTCGTCGAAGTAGTGCCCCATCTCGCCGCCGCACTGCGGGCATCCCCCGGGCGAGCGCGCCTGGTTGTTGAAGGTCACGTACCCGCAGCTCAAGCATCTGTGATCCATACACGCCATTTCAGATCCTCCCGTCCGTCGGCCCCAGCTGCACCTCCCAGGTGTCGCGCCAGGTCAGGGTCTTGCGGTTCCGCACGCAGTCCTCACACGGGGTGAACGCCTCCACGTGGCGCCGAAACACCGCCCCGTTCGCATCGAAGATACGGTCCGCCCGATCCACCACCTCGCCGCACCGCGCGCAGGTCACCTTCCAGGTCGGGCCGTCCCCCGTGTCGTCCACGATCCGCGAGTGCCCCACCAGGCCGCAGATGATCCGACGCCGCGTCGCGTCGTCGCTGATCGCCAGCGCCGCCACCTTGGCCCGCACCTCAGTCTCGTTGTTCAGGTCCATTCTTCCCTCTCCTACTGCGGCTCCTTGCCCCCGATGCTCAGCACCTGCGTCAGCGCCACCACCAGCTCGCGGTCGTTCCTCGGCGCTCCCTTGTCGCGGCGCCCCGACGCCCAGATCAACTCCATCGCCGCGTTGAGCGCCGTCACCCGAGCCTGCTCGCCCGCCCGCACCGCGGTCAGCTCGTCGATCGCGGGCTGCACCTCGGCGCGCACCGCCGCAATCCGCTCCGCCACCTCGGCGTCCTTGGCGCGCAGGTTCGCCGTGAACCGCTCGTCGGCCCGCGCGTCCACCGCCGCCAGGTTCTTGCGCATCAGCTCCACCTTGGCGCGCAGCGCCTCCACATCCACCCGCTGCGCCCGCAGCCGCTCGTCGAGGACCCGCGCGTCCCGCTCCGCCAGGGCCGCGTCCCGCTCGGCCTCCGCCGCCTGCCGCGCCTCGAAGGCCCGGCGCAGCTCGACCAGCGCCTCGTCGCGCCGCGCCTCCGCGTCGTGCCGCAGCGCCAGCTCGCGCAGCAGCGCGTTGGCCTGCCGCTCCCGGCACTCCGGACAGGGCGCGTTCTCAGACTGCTCGGACAGCACCGGGACCTCCGTCGTCGTCGCGATTAGGGCCTCCGCCGCATCGCAGAACTCCGCCGCCGCCTTCGTCTCCTCATCCATGCCAACCCTCCTCTCGGATCTCGACCGGCGCGATGCGTGCCGTCGGATCGTTCAGCAACGCCAGGGCCGCCGCCGCCTCGGCCGCCTCGTGGTACAGCACATCAACCCTCTCCCGCCCGGACGGCATCCGCCGGATCAGCGCCCACCGATGTTCCAGCACCTTCGGCATCCAGTCGTCCATGGTCCGCACCCGCGGTGCGCAGCCTTCCATGTCAGCCCTCGTTCCCGCGCAGATTTTTGGCGAACGCACCCGCCATGTCCGCGATCTTGCCGAGCATCTCGCCCCGGATGAGCGCCATCTCGTTGCTCATGGCGCTGGAGCCGCACCGCCGGAAGCTGCCCGCCACCAGGAAGGCCACGCAGCGCTCGCGCAGCCGCGCGAGGATCTCCGCCACCGCCAGGTCGTCGGCCCGCTCCGCCGCCTTGGCCAGCGCATCCGCGATCTCCCGCGCCTCGACCAGGACGATCGCGGACCGCGCCAGCTGCTCGAACTTGTAGCCTTCGTCGAAGAGCAGGTTGCGCAGGCCGTCCGGGCCCGCGTAGCCCGCCAGCTCCGTCGCCGCGCGGTCGTAGCGCTGCTGGTACCCGTCCACCCAGCGCCCCCAGGCTCCCACCGCGTCCGCGGCCGCATCGACACGGCGCCACCGGGGGCCACCGTCCCACGCGATCTCGTAGCCGACGGCAGCCCCGATCTGCGCCGCGACCTTGTCCGATGCGGGCACGTAGACCTCGCACGGCCACGTGTAACCCTCGTTGGTCGGCCCCAGGGAGATCCGCAGGTCCGCGCGGATCACGCTGCCCCGGATCGCCCCGCGCAGGACGTCCAGCGCTGCCGCCAGAGCCAGCAGCACCGGCTGCGGCGGATCGCCTTCGTAGCCGAGCGCTCCGATCAGATCCAGGCGCGCCGCCAGCAACTCCGCCTGCCGCGCCGCCCGCCGCTCCTCGTACAGCTCCTTCTTGGTCTTCCGCGCCATGCTGTCCTCCTCCCACCCGGCATCACACCGGGTATCTGCTCAGGAGTTTAACCCTTCCGTTTCGTTTGTCAACCGCAATCGCCTAGCTGGCGCGCCGCGCCCGCGCCTCCGCCGTCAGGCGCCGCGCCTCCGCGGCTGCCGCCGCCGCGACCCGCTCCAGGTCGCAGCCGTCCATGGTCTCGTCGCCGTTCACGCGGTACAGGACCACGCCCCGGCCGTGCCCCGCCACCCGCATCCGCGCCCGGATGGTCGCGCCCGGCCCGGCGTGGATCGCCACCAGGGCCGCGACGACGGGGTCGTCCGTCTCCGCCACCTTGCGCCCGTCGCTGTCGTAGACCGTCAGCACGCCTCGGCCTCCTCCAGCCCGAGCGCCAGCGCGATCGACCGGCACTCCCGGCACACGACTCCATTCCGGAGCTGGAACAAGCGGTTCCGCTTGAACGCCTCCAGGGTCGGCGCGCCCTCGCAGGTTTCGCGCAGGTGCTTCCGCAGATCCGCCCTGAGCTTGCGCTGCCACTTCGGGAGCTTCTTCGTCGTAGCCATCGGACCCTCCTCCCCGGCATCCTGCCGGGCATCTTGTGCCCCCATCATAAGCCCTGCCGTGCGTTTGTCAACCGGAAATCGACAGGCCCCGGACGGGGCGAACACGTGTGCGCTACCAGCCCATGGAGGCCACGGTGTTGGCCAGGATGCGGAGCAGCTGCGGGTCGATCCCGAAGCGCGCCGCGTTGATCGCCAGGGAAGCCTCCATGCTGCCGGTCGTGTGTCTCTCTGACGCGGCCTTCCAATCCGTCAGCATCTCCACCAGGTCCAGGAGCGTCATGCCGTTGATGCCGTCGGCGTGCGACTCGGGGTGGTGTCTATTTTTGGCGTAGTGGTGGGTCAGCGCGGGCCCTAGATCTCGCAGCGCGTCCTTGTACTCCTGCGATCCGTACTCCAGCCCCGCCAGCTGGTCCGTGACCGCGTTGAAGGCTTCGACCTCGGGGCTCTGCGTCTTGGACAGGTCGTGCTCCGCGGCCCGCGCGTCCAGCAGCCAGGTCAGCTCACCCATGAGCGCCTGCACGCGCGCGCGGTGCCGGACCGTGTCGGGGTGCGGGTCCATGGATGCCTACGGCACCTCCACGGTCCCGAACAGCTTGACGAACTCGGTCGCCACAAACCGGGGCGTCATCACGCCTGAGGGCAGCTCGTACCGCTGGTCCGGGTAGGACCGCCCGGCCCGGCTACCCGACACGTGGGCTACAACGGTCGCGCCCTTGGCCACCATGGTTACCATAAACTCCAGGGGCATGTCGGACTGGTCCTCTCCCGTGTAGTCCAGCCAGGCCACGCTGCGTTCCCGCACAACGCGCACCTGCTGCGCGTGCTTGCCCGCCACCTTCCGGATGAGGGCCGCTACCTGGTCCAGGAACAGGGCGTGCGCCTCCATCTCGAACGCCGCGTAGGTCGCCTCAGCACCTAGCGCCTTGCCCTCCTCCAAACTTCGCAATGTCTCCCGCATCGGCCCCTCCTACTTGAACCTGGTTTCCACCTCGGACGCGACGCGTTGCACTTCGTCCGCGTACTTCCGCAGCGCGGGCACGACATGCAGCACCAGCAGATCGGACGCAAAACGGCCTGGCAGCCCGATCTTCTTGTAGCCCTTCAGCTCCTGCTGCGCGCGTCCCAGGGCGGGTTGCAGGACGCGGTCGAACTTGGAGTCGAGCATGTCGCGCAGCTTCTCCGAATCCTCGATCATCTTGCGCGCCAGATCCCAGTCGTCCTCGTCCGTCGCGCCTTGCGGTCGCACGCTCGCCTCTTCCAGCTGCCGCAGCGTTTCGTGCATGTTCACCCCATCCTTGCTCATGACGCCACCAGCCACACCGGCACCGCCACCGCGGGCGCCGTGTCCCCTGCCGTTCCCGGGCTGGTCACGCACGCGAACGACAGGTTCGCGAACGCCCACCCCAGCGGAAACGCGAACGTCTGTCGCTGGCTCGGCTTGGCCTCGATGATCAGGCTCGGAGCCGTAGTGCCGACGGCGGGCGCCGCGCTGTTGTAGATCTTCAGGTACGCCGACGTCCCCGCGTTGCCCGTGTTGTCCACCTCGCCGGTGTACAGCGTCCCGGCCGCCCCGGTGACGTCCGTGTCCGGCGTCGCGCCCGCGGCGGTCTCCTTGATCAGCTTGGTCCCGACGGGGGAAACCTGTGTCGATACGCTCAGACTCATGACGCTCTCCTCTGTCTCCAGGCATCATATTAATGCCTGTATTGCGTTAGTCAACCTACCGCCGCCGCATGGTCGCGATGACGTCCAGCGTCACCGGCACCCAGATCTCCCAGTGCTTGGCCAGCCAGGTCTCGCCGCGGTTCTCCTCCACCCACGCGTCCCCGAGCGCGATCCGGTCGATGTCCACGTTCTCCACGGCCCATGCGTCGCGCTGCGGCCACCCCACGAGGCGCCAGATCAGCTCATCGGGCTTCAGGAGCCCCGCGAACGCCTGTTGGATGGCGCTGGTCCGCCCGTCGCACTCGGCCCGCAGCGCGGCCGCCAGGGCCATCTTGCCCGTGTCGTCGTCGCACGGGACCGTCTCGACCATGGCCATGAAGAACTCGGTGATGGCGCCGTCGATGCTCACGCCCGCGCCGCTCGCCCGGCTGGGGTGGATGAAGAAGCGCGCCTCGAACCGCACGCTGCCGTCGTCCTGGGACGCCTGGCTGATGCGCACCAGCTCGCACGCGTCCATGTCCCCCAGCTGCGCGATCAACCGGGGCGGGCCGTCCGCGTAGCCCTGCCCGTTGGGCATGATGCCGTCCCGCAGGAACCGGATGGCCTGGCGATATGGCTCACTGTCCACCAGGTCCTTGGTCCCCACGACCTTCAGGATGTCCTCGGCCAGCTGCTTCAGGCGCCCCATGTTCCTACCACTTCTTCGCCGTCGGGTCCGGCTTGGGCCGGGCCCCCGCGGGCCGACGCATCTTCAGCTTTCCCGTCTTCCGGCTCTTCTGGATGCGAGCACGCAGGATCAGCGTTGCCGCCTGCTTCATGTTGGAGGGGACGTGCCCCTTCCGCAGCTGCTGCATGATCTGCTTCGTGGACATCCGATCGAAGTGCCGCATGTCTGCCGTCGTGTCCGTGAACTTTCGGTTGTCCCTGAAGGAAGAGTCCTTCTTGTAGTCCGCCTTTGCCTTGCGCTGCTCCGGGGTCAGCCCCTCGTCCAGCACTTCGTCGATGGCGTCCGCGAGGGCATCCGCCTCGTCCTCGTCCATGGCCAGCAGGTCCACCTCAAGAGCGGACTCCTCCAGATGTCGCAGTAGATCCCTCATCCCATCCTCCTGGCCCTCGGCCACGTTCTTGCCCGCGGTCGTGATGGACACGGCCCCGGCCTTGGTCTTGCTCAGCAGCCCCCGCGCCACCAGCGCGTCGATCTCCGCGGGCGTCACCTTCTCGCGCCCGAAGACCTCCTTGCGCCCCGCCGAGTTCAGGCTCCGAATCGTGCGCAGGATCGTCTGCTCGCGCTCCGTCGTCTCCGCCGCGGGCGGCAGCATCGCCGCGATCGTCCGGGGGTGCACGTAGATCGTCGCCATGGTCTGCGGGTAGCCCTGCACACCGATGATGACGGCCCCGCCCTCGGGGATCGGCACCGGCCGGTTCGCGAAGTCGATCTCGCTCGGGCTGTTCGGGCTCGCACCGCCCCAGCTGCCCTCCAGATCACGGCTCCGCCCGCTCGCGATGTCGATCACAAGGACGAAGCCCTTCTGACCCTCGGCCGCGTACGGGTTCGGCTCCACCTTGTCCTGCGCCACCACGCCGATGTCGCGCGACCCGTACTTGACCCGCTTCAGCGCAGATCGCAGGCTGTCGGGCAGCTCCTTGACCGGCACGTGGATCTCGCGGGCCTCCTCCAGGTTTCGCAGCAGATCGCGCATCCCGTCTCCGATCGTCATATCAACGCCCGGTTGGCGTTTGTCAACAGGCGAACACGAGTTCGCTACCGGTCGATCGCCTCCGTGGGGTCCTGGCGGCACTCCGCGCACAGCCGGTCCCAGTGCCGCTTCTCCACCATCACGACCCGATCCCCGGCCTCGAACCCGCCCTTCGTGAGCGCGTCCCGCAGGCCGTCCTCCTTCGCGAACGGCCGCATCGAGACCTTGCCCGGGTAGATGGTTGACTCCACGATCCAGAATTCCGCGCGTTTCATCGGTCCCGCTCCTGCCAGGCCCGGCTCACGGTCCGGGACACGTCGCGCACGGCCCTCGCCGCGTCGTCCAGCCCCTCACGCTCCAGGAGGGCCACCACGGCCCCCAGGAGGCTCCCCGGGTCGTACTTGTTCAGGTGCCCGGCCTCCTGCGCCTCTGCCCGCAGCAGGCCCGCCACGTGCGGCGAGATGTCGATGGCGCCCCGCTCGGTGTCCAGGATGGCCTTCCCGAGCTTCCCGAGCGCCGTCAGGGCCTCCTTGAGGGCCCCCCGCACCTTCGGGTTCTCCGCCACGATCTCGGCCTCGGGCTCGCCCCGCGCCGCGGTCTGCATGGCCAGCTCCCCGGCGAAGTCCCGGATCTTGCGCGCGAAGGCCATGACCCCCGCCGCCCGGAAGTCCGGGTTGCCCATGCTGGCCAGCCGCTCCAGAAGATCGCGCATGCCCTACTTCTCCCCGTTCATGCCGTCCATGACTTTGTAGGCGTCCTTCTCCGCTGCGACCAGGTCCCGCTCCATCTGCAACACCTTCTTGTACGCCGTGCGAATCACGACCAGCGCGCTCTCCGCGGGAGTCGCCAGCTTGTGCTTGCCCAGCGAGTCCCGCAGCGTGCCAGCCTCCGTCTCCGCCTTGTCCAGCGCAGCCCGCACCTGACGCACGGCCACGATCGCATCGTAGGTGGTCTCCGCCACGTACTTCGCGATCTCGGCCCGGTCCGCGTCGCTGCGCGGCGTCATGAACATGTTCTCGTCCAGCCCTGGCTCCTTCTCCCTCGACTCCTCCCGGCTGCGCCCACGCTTCACTTTGGCGACCATGTAGTCGTTGGCCAGCTCGGCCGCCGCGTCCAGGGCCTCGTCTTGGTTCAGCCCCCGCGCCAGCGGCTGGCTGCCCGCTTCCCCGTTTGGGCTGGAGTCCTCGGGCGTGTCCTCGTCGAACGTTTCGAGGCTCCAGCGGTCCGGCTTGGCGAAGTAGCTCAGCTCGAACCGCACGCCCTTCGCGGGCTTCGCCACGAACAGCAGGTCAGGCGCAAACGATCCCCGGCCCGGCTCGGCCTTCTTGAAGTTGAAGGTCCACCGGCCGATGAACGCCTCAGACACGTCGGATCGGACCTTCTCGATGTTCCGCAGCAGTCCCTGCATGGTCCTACTCCTTGTCGAGGTCCTTCTCGTAGTCGATGGCCTGCCCGTCGATCATGGACTGGAGCCGGTACGCCAGCGTGAGCGGCCCCACCGACCCTCCCGGGTGCGCCGTAGACCAGAACGGCACGCTCGCCCCCACGTCCTCCCGCTTGGAGATGTTGACCTCCCCGCCGTTGTCGAAGAACTCGAAGGTCCGGTTCTGCTTCTGGATGAACACGGCCCGGGTCCGATCGTCCTTGGTCTTCTGAAGGGTCCCGCCCATGGCGGCCGCAACCTTCTTCCAGTCGTACTCGATCATGCGGCCATGCCCCGCGGGCCGGTCCTTCTTGGCCTCGTCGACTACCGCCTCGACGTCTTCCCTCAGCGCGGCCACCGCCGCATCGATGGTTGCCTGCTTGGCGTTGGGCACGGTGAGGATGCGCAGCTTCTTGTAGCTGAGGTCGGGATCGCCGCGGTGCGTGCGGTAGTCGGCCTGCTCCTCCTCCACCGCGCTGCGATCGTAGTCTCCGAAGATGACCTCCCACGCCGCGCCCTTCTCCGTCATGCCCACGAGCACGTAGTACTTGCGGCCCGCCGCCTCGTTGAGCTGCTGAATCAGATGTCGCATCGCCTTCTCCTACTTCCACTTCCCGACGTTGACCGGATCCACCATGGACGCCAACCACGTCCCCAGACTCTCCAAATGCGCCCGGTGCTGCGAGAACTCGCGCCCCATCTGCGTCACGTCCGCGTCGTCCATCTTGCCCATGCCCTCTTGCTTCTTGAACATGATGTGCAGCGACTTCATGGCCTGCCGCAGATCCTCTGCCTTGTTGCGCGCGCGGATCAGCGCATCCTTCACGCCCGCCTGATGGACCTGCTGCTCGGGCCATTTCATCGCCTCGTCCAGCCGGTCGATCAGGTTGCGCATGATCCTACTCCTCCTCGTACGCGAAGGTGGCCCGGTCGAAGTGAAGGTCCACGTGCCCCACGTTCTGCCAGTCCGCCGCCTCGCCGGTGGCGATGTCCAGCGCATCCAGGACCATCTGCCAGCCGTCCGGCTTCATGTCCTCGGCGTACAGGATGATGGAACCGCGCTGCTTCGGCGCCGGACCCCCCTTGGGCCGCACGGCGAGGCGTCCCTCTTCCAGATTGGCGAACACGGCGGCCATGTCCTCGGCCTGGCGCCCGGCCTTCACGGCCTTCTCGTAGGCCTTCGCCTTCTTGCCCATGTCCGGCTCCTTCTTGAACTGCTTCTCGCGGGCCGCGCCCTTGCCGGTCTGCTTGGTCGACCCCGGCTTCGAGTACCCGCTCTTCTGGGACTGCGCGGTGCACACGGCGAAGGCCCCCTTCAGGTCCTTGCCCTGCCCCGTGACGTCCGCCACGCACCGCTGCATGAATCGCGACTTGCTGCTCCCGCCCGGCATGGATCACCTCCCGCTGTCCCGTTGTAGCACGAGATCAATCAGACAATCCAGATCCTACTCGGCCCGGATCACCTCGATGCGCGCGTCCTGGATGCCCACCGTGCTTCCCGTGTTGTACGTCTTGTACTGAATCACAAACGTCTTGAGCGCACCGGCCCCTGTGATCTGCGCTGATCCACCCACGGTGCGTCGCTCCCCAGAGTTGTTGACTCGATATACCCGTTCGGCCCCTACTACTACTGCGTCCGTCGAGTTGTAGAGCTGGATGCCACAGTTCTGGTTTGTCGCGCTCTGGTCGATCACCGCCTCCCACATCACCTTGTACTTGACGCCGTTCGCCAGCACGCCGGTCGCGAGGCTGACCTTGTCTTGGAACGTGGTGTTCGTGTTGTAGGTCGTCCTGCCGGTGGACTCCGCATATGCGCGCTCGGCCCCGTAACGGTTGAGGTTCGCCCCCGCCTCGATCCCCGCCAGCTTCGAGAACTGCGCCGCCGTCATCAGGCCGTGTGCCAGGGCCGTCGCGTCGTCGATCTGGTCGGCACCGGAAACGTGGCTCGCCTTGTGCGCCAACGTCGATGTTGGCGTGCGCGGATCGCTCAGTCGGGCATCGTCTCCCGCGCAGGCGTCGGTAGCCCCGATGCCCAGCTTGCGCCGGGACGGCGTGGCCGCCGCCGCGTTTGCGGGCACCCAATCGTTCAGCGTGCCCGCTCCATCCGCGATCGGGATCTTGCCCGCCGTGGCCGTGGCCGTCGCGTTGGCCGGGTTCTGCACGACCTTCGAGCTGCCGTCCAGCGAAGCCAGACCACTCGCTGCCGCCTTGCTGCCCACGAACAAGTCCAGGTCCGCGTGCGTCGTTGTTCCGCGTGCGCCGAGGTCTCCGTGCGCGACCTGCGCCCCGCCTGTCACCCCATCGTGGTTGTGGTTGTCCCCGTCCGTGACGAGGTTCGACGTGTTCCCCGGCTGCGCGGCGAGCCAGACCACCGCCCGCGCGTCCGTGTGGTACTGCGTGTGGTTGTTGTCGAGGTTCCTGTTCGCCAGATCGTCGTGGTTCACGGCAACCGATGTCGAAACCGGCGCGTTCTGCCCGAGGAACGGCCGGATGTCCACCACCGTGTCGATGTCCGCGGCAGACGAATGCGTCACGATGGCCGCCACGCGCAGCCCGTACGCCATCAGCAGATCCGGCGCAGTCGGAAGCGCCCCCGACAGCGCCGTCGCCTGATCTGCGAACGCCGTCTGCCCCATGACGACGAAGTACTGCTCGCCGCCACTGTTCTTGACGAGGTAGACGACGTCCTTCTTCCAGTCGTCGCCTCCGAAGTCAGTCGGCCCCGTGCCGTTGTCGTAGTGGTCCTTGTCGATGATCGTAGCCGCGGTATACGTCCACACGCCCGGCGCGGTCTGCCACACGTAGGTGAACGGCGTGCCCGCGGCGCCCGTGATGTCGCGCTCGCTCAGACCCACTAGGAACGTGCCGCCGTTGACGTCGATCTTGTAGGTGTTCCCGCCCGTCGCCGTGACGTTGCAGCCGCTCGCAGTAAGCGGGCCGATCACGTGCTCGAAGAAGTCCGCCAGCCGGGACGTCGTGTGCACGATACTGATCTCGTCCCGCGTGAGGACGACCACCGCCCCACCCTCTGTCGTGGCCTTCGCCAGGATGATGTTCGTGCCGTAGTCGATGCTCAGCGTGCTCTTGCAGATGGTCCCGGTATTGTCCACGTAGATGTACTGGTCCGGCGTGTCGTCGGTCAGCGCGAAGTGCAGATCTTCCAGCCACGGCACCCGGATCGGACTGCATAGCGCCGGGTCGTTGATATAGCCGTAGCCCGCGCGCACGATGACGTTCAGTCCCGCGCCCAGCTCGACCTCGCCGCCGCTCACCAGGCCCGTGAGATACGCCGACTTGCCGTAGTCCAGCAGCGGCAGCACCTCGCGATCGTCGCCCACGACCAGCTCGCCTAGTGCACACGCCCCTTCGAACCCGTCCTCGTGGTTGATGAAGTTGCCGAAGATCGACGCGTTGAATGCATTGCTGATACGGTCCCTCGACATGAACCCCATGAACGTCGTGGTTACCGTCGCGCTCTCGATGAGCAGATCGTGCGTGTATCCCGTGCTCGGTCCCAGATCCCGATGCACGATCGCGCTATCCACCCGGATGCGCGAGCTGGCCCCGCTCCCCGCGTGCAGAGCCGCGTGGCCCGCTGCGAAGATGCCGCCAACGACCCGGACCATGGCGCCGTCGTCCACGAACGCGCCCTCCGTCGCCGCCCCCGGTACCTGGTGGTAGTAGTTCACCAGCGTGCAGCTCGCGTCCGCACCCACCGCCGCCACGCCGCACTGCACCGACTCCGCCGATCCTGCCACCACCGAGCTGACCACGAACACGGTGGCGTGGTCCTCCGCCCGCACCAGGGTGTGGATGCTCTCGCCTACGTCTGCGAGGATGAGGTTCTGGATCAGCATCTGTCCGGGAGCCACAGGATTGCACAGCACGCCGTAGTATCCCCGGCTGATCGACACCTGGATCAGGCCCACTGCCTTCGCCCCTGCTGTGGGCGCATGGATCGCCGCCGTGTTCGCTGTCGTCGGTCCCCACACCGCCACATCGCGGATCACCGTGCCCGGCGCCATTGTGATGAAGTGCTCCGTCAGCGTCGAGGCCTTCAGGATCGTGGTCTGCCACCCTGCCCCCTCCAACTTCACGTAGGCGTTAAGCGCGAACGGCGGCAGGTCGTAGATTCCCGGTGCCACGTTGACCCGGTACGGCTTGGCCTCCAGGGCCATCAAATTTGCCAGCGCCACCGCGTCCGTCAGATCCTTGAACGGACGATCCGGCGTACCGTCCGCGACGTAGGAGTCCGTTCGGTTGACGTCAGCGTACAGGTCGGATGACCCCGCGTGAAATGACAGATCGATTTCATCGCGGATGTCCATGAAAATTAGCTGCGCAAGCATTCTGCCACCTCGTAATTACCCACCACTCAACACGTTGTCCCGTTGTAGCACGGAGACGAACCTGGGTTCTGGATCTTCATCTAGTAGGCCTAGTCGCTCGCCAGCTTCCTGACCCTTGCCAGAACCCGCAGAACCTCTGGGGGCGTGTACTCGCCCGACAGGATCGCGTCGTAGCCCCTCTGCCCTTCGAGCTTCACGATGGCCTTCTTCTCTGCCTTGACAGCGACCAGGATACTCTCAGGTACGTTGCCCATGCCGCCCTCCTAGTTCGCGCCGACGACGATCGCCGCGATGGCGTCGTCAACCTTGTTGTTCGCTGCGGGCCACACCGAAGCTGCGGCGCCCGAACCCCAGGCGACGGCTACCGCCCCGGTCGACACGAGCGTGCACGACTTGCAGGCGATGCGCGATCCGCCACCGACGAGCGCTCCGGCCGTCACGATGTTCGCTGCGGTGCCGCCGAAGGTGTTGATCCGGGCGCTCACACCCGCCTTGAGCTGGAGCCCGTACTTCCCCGCGTTCGCGAAGACGTCGTACATGTCTGCCATCGTCCCGTTGTCGAGCAGGAAGGCTGCGCTGTCGCTCTTGGCGTGTGCGTATGTGCTCGCAATCTCAGCGTTGCTCCCATCCCACAGTTCCACTCCCGCACCGATAGTGCTTCTGACAGCCATCGCCGAAAGGTAGTTGAAGCCATTCAATATCAGTTCCATGTCAGAGAACAGAACAGCAAAGAGCGATGTCATCATTTCGACCATCGCCCGCCCACCCCCGTTGAGCACAGTGCCGGACAACCAGGCGCCGGTCGCTGCCCATACGGCATTGTCTACTCCTGCCACTGGGATCGAGAGCGTGGAAACGAAACTTCCTCTCGACATGCCCAGCCCGGTCAAAGCCGTGAGCACGCACCCGACCATCGCCGTCTGAACACCTTCGAACGTCACCATGTCGGCCTCGATCTTCACACCGAGGAAGTACAGGTGCGAATCCCGCATGCCGGATCCGCTGACGTTCCAATTCCCGGCGCTGGCGAACGTCGCTGCGGGCTCCACGATCTTCACCGTATCCGCCGCCGCGAGCGTCTGCCACGCGGAGGGTCCGACTCGAAGCTCCGTGGCCGTGTTGCCGATTACCGGTACCAGATAGCCCGCGCTCGCTCCCGTGAGGATCTCTGCGAACATGTCTCGGTACGCGTCCACGCCGAGCCCGCCTCCGACGATGGGAATGTCGATCACGTTGTAATCTTGGACGTTGACCGAGCCGCCCGCGTCGACCGTGAGCACCGCCGATGCGTCGGACATCGCCGCCGAAGCATCGACGCTGATCCAGCCGTTTGTACCGTACGAGAACTCGGTCCAGTCGGGCATCGCCCCGTAGACGCCAGCAGCAACGTGCAGGTGCACCATGTGCTCGACCCGGCGCGGGATGTCGAGTTTCGCACGATCCACCGTGGCGTACGGAAGGGCAGCGGTCCCCTTGCCCGTCACGTCGCTGCCTGCGGGATCGATGTAGAGGTCGATGTCCGCGACGGTCACGCCGTTGAAGTAGAACGCGACTGCGCCGCGCTGATCCTGAGATACGAGTTGAGCTTGCATTCTGTCCTCCCTAACCGATCACAAACGACCCCTTCAGGTCCGTCTTCACGTTGGTCGCCGTCGGCCAGGCTTCGGTGGTCGCCGACTGCGTGAACCGAATCGCCCCGAGGACGCCCGCCAGATCGGTCGTCCCCTCCTTCTTGATCTTGACGCCCGCCCCCGCGCTCAATCCGTACTGCGTGATCGCCGCCGCGTTCCCGCGCACGTTGTTGATGATCATCTCGGCGAGGTCCGTGCAGAGGATGCCGACGCCGGTTGCGTTGGCGATGTACCCGTCCATCAAATCCAAGTAGGACCGGTCGTCGACACGGATCGCGTAGGCTCCCCGGATCGGTGCGAGGTAGAAGTTCATGCAGCTCGCGAAAGTGTGGTGGTCCGAGTAGACGGACGAGGCCATGAAATAGTCCGCCGCGCCGCGCGGCGATTCAAAGTAGATCCCTTGCCTAGCGCAGAAACTCCTCAGCCCCGTCTGCCACTCTCCACCGCTCTTGTAGCCAGCGATGCTGACCAGATCCGTGTTGTCCGCTGCGATGGGTGGTGTGCTGCGCCCCACGAGTTGCAGCGATGGGAAGGGCGCCCAATAGCCATAGCCTACAGCCCAGTACGCAATCAATGTCGGATCGGCCATCTGCTCGGGGTACGGCAGGTACCACGAGTTGATCAAGCCGCCGAGCATCTCCAACAGCGTCCAGGCCTTTTCTCCGAAGAACTCCACGACGCCCATAAGGACGTTTCCATCGCCGTCCCACACGAATGGGCCGTAGTAGTAGGGATCGACCGGATCGAAGATGTCCATGTGGGGGACGCGGAAGCTGATGTTGGCGATGGCGTACTGGCTCCAAAGCCTACCGACGCTGCCGTTCCAGGTGAACGTCGGCGCGCGCTCCCAGGTGATGCTCATCGCAGGTTCGATGATCTCGAACGTGTCCCCCGGTGCTGGCGCCGAGCATCCGTCGAGCGGGAAGATGATGTGCTCCTCCGAGTTCGAATAGACGGCAGAGATGTTCCCCACGTAGAACCCATCCAGAAAGCGAATGAACTTGCGGTAGAAGACATCGACGGCCCACCCGGCACCTACTACCTGCACGTCCACGCCCGAATTGCTGCCGACCGTGTTGATCTCGGTCGCTGCCGAGACGGTGAACGGCCCGGCCACGTGCACGGGCGCGTCCTCGCATTCGAGGATGAACTGCCCTGTTCTGCTGCAATACCTGCGGTCCGTTTGCCGCGTGCTCGTGTACGCCCCCGCCTTGCCCTTCACGATGACCTTGTGATCGATGTTCTCGGGTACGTCGGCCATCGCCCGGTCGTAGGTCGCGAACGGATTGGCCGCGCTCCCGTCCCCTGTGTCGTCGTTTCCTGTCGGTCCGAAACGCACAACGCGATCACAGGTTGTTCGCCCTTGCGCCAGAGTCACATCATGCTGATCTTTGGATACGAGTTGGGCTTGCACGAAACCACCTCATGGCGCGAAGACACACGAGGCGACTCGCGCCAGGTTGGGAGCGCCTATCAGGCGTTGCGGACCGCCAGGTCGACGATCAGGTCCTCGGCCGTCGGGGGCGCGCCGCCCGCCTGGGTCACGACCATGCTGATGTCGTCGCCCGCGAGGTAGTCGAGGTCGGCGACCACGAGCGTCAGCGTCGCGAGCGTGACGTCCGTGCCGTCCACCGCCGCGAGCGTGAGATCGCCCGCCGCGAGCAGGGTCGTGGCGTTCTTGAGCAGCTGGATGACCAGCGTCTCGGCCGCGGCGCAGCCCGCCGTGTTCAGCTTGACCGCGAACCCGAGCACGGTGCCCGGAACCGAAGCCAGCAGGATGTGAACGGTCGTGGCGACACCGGCCGGGATGACCCCGGCGATGCCGGAGCGCACGGTCCCCGGGCCGTGACCGGCCGCGATGTCCGCGGCAGCGGCCTCCGCATCCACGATGGCAGCGCGCGTCTGTGCGTCTACGAGTTGTCCGAGCATTTTCTCCTCCATCCGTGGTCGCTATGCGCCACGATCAGTCGTTCCAATCACCCGCCGCAGTCGACTACAGGTCGTACTGCACCATGATGTCGACCACCGTGTCGCGCATCGGGGTCGGGCCAACGCCCGGCACGTAGGCCCGCACGACCGTGATCATCTGGCCCGCCGCGAACTCGGCCAGGGCCCCCGCGCCCATCACGCCCGCGACCGGCGTGTCGATGGCGATGGTGTCGTCCACCGTGATGAGGCCCGTGAGGGCCGTCGCCGCCGCGATCTGCACGTCGAACGTCATGGACTCGCCCGCCGCCGCCACCGTGCCGGTCTCGGCCGCGCACGCGACGATGCGACCGGGAGCCAGCGCGCGGAACACGCGCAGCGTCTCGGACGCCGCCGCGAGCTGCCTGCTGTCCAGGTGGAAGCGCGCGGCGAGGATGCGCCACACGGCCGCCCCCACCGACGGGTCGGTGCAGACGTAGGCGACGTTGTGCGTCGTGTCGATCCAGACGGAGTCGACGCCGTACCCCGCGGCCGAGTCGTCCGTGACCGCCGGGGCCACCGCCGCCGCCAGGTTGTCCTGCCGGACGGCGTAGGTGCCGACGCCGGTCCGCGCCATGCGGCCGAGCGTCGCGCCCGCGAAGTCGCGGTCGACGATCGCGGTCTTCAGCTCGGCGCCCACGATCGTGGTCCACCCGTAGGTGGCCGGGCCCGCCCCGGTCTGCACGCAGATCAGCTCGTACCCGCCGAAGGCCGTGTCGACGTTCACCGGGGCGTTGACGCCGTCGATGGTGTCGGTGCCGTCCGGCGTGATCGCGATGACCGTGCCGATGGCCTTGTCGCCGCGCACGTCGTGCACGCTGATCTTCTTGCCCAGGAGGCCCACGGTGGCCGCCGGGAGCGTGACCACGGCCGCGCCCGCGACGTTGACCATGGCGACCACGTCGCCCGCCCCGATCGCCGTCGGGGTCGCTGCGATGTACTGGGCGTTGACCTGCTCGCTCACGTCGAGCCAGCTCAGCGTCGCGTGCACCCATGCGACGGCGCTCCCCGCGAGGAAGTGCTGTCCCGTGTTGGTGTGCGCCGGGGCGCCCGCATCGTCCGTGACGTCCGCCGTCACGTAGTAGAACCAGCCGTTCTCGACGCCGCCCACCGCGCCCTCGGCGGGCGGGAAGTCCGCGGCCGCCGCGATGGCGCCCTTGAGCGTCAGCGGGCCCGCGCCCGCCAGCGTCAGGTCGATCACGGTGCCCGTGCTGAGCTTGCAGCGCAGCCGGTGGTCCGCGGCCAGCACGTACAGCAGCGCGCTCACCTTGTCGGTCGGCAGCGCCGGGGCGGCCGCCTGCTCGACGACCTCCAGCCAGGGCGCCTCGACGTCCCCGCTGAACTGCCCCTCCTCGTCGCTGATGACGGTCTGGTGCAGGATGATGTCCTTCTTGTCGTCGTCTCGGCTCATTTGAATTCCTCCTCGTTGTCGCCTCGCGAACCCAAAGATGCCCCAACCCTACCACCGGGGCAGGAGGCGCACAATTTTTTTTCTCCTCGGAATGGTAAACAAACACGCTGGGCTACGCCTCACCTCGCGCGCTGCGTAGCTTGAATCTCCCGCGTCGTTCCCCAGAACTGCTCGGCGTAGACCGTGCCCCCGATCCGGTTATGATGGCCGCTGTGGTGCACTGGCAGGAACGTGTATGGGGGGAGGACGCCTGGGTCATCTCCGACGACCTCGGTCCACAGCAACGGTCCTGTCTTGCGCCACGAGGGGTTCAACTCCGCGGCCTGGCCGATGCGCGCAACGAGTCTGGCAAGGTACGGATGGCCGGGGCGCGCGCCGATGATGCCGTTGGCGATGAGCCGCTTGCCGCCGATGAAGAGATCATCGGCCTCGTAGACCGTAAAGAAATCCCAGCCCATGAACGGAGCGCCCTCCATGGTGTACTTGCAGGCGGAATCGGCGTCGATGTAGACGCCCCCGAGACGCAACAGAATCTCTGCGCGGGCGACGTTGCACGCACCGTTGTAGCAGCCAGCGGCCACGTAGCGATCGTACTGCTCGCGGTTCACCAGGGAAAACGCGTCGATCCGGTTCTCGTCCCACAGCTCGTGCTGCCACCCGGGGTGCGCCACGTGCCAGGTGTCGATCCACTCCTCGGGCGCGGGCTTCGGGCCGATCCAGACCTGGTGGATCATGCGCGGGATCGTCTCCCCAACAATCCACCCGTGCCACAGCTTCACCTCACCCCCCACCTCCCGGTGCGCGTACCCCTCGAACCCCGGGCGGTACCTCGCGCGCTGCGCGTCATGGAGTAGGACGGCGCCGCCGGGAGCGAGCAGCCCGCGCGCCGCCCGCAGACACTGCACCCGATTTCGGCCGTCCACGTAGATCAGGTCGTACTTCCTCTTCGGCGGCGTGAGGTACGCCTCCGAATCCTTGTCCGCCAGCGTGACCGTGGCCCCGGAGATATTCATCGCGCGCACCTTGCTCGCCCACACGGGATCGTGCTCCATGGCGTCCCAGGTGAACGGAACCCCCGCGCGCGCGAGCAAGTCGGTGAAATACTTTGTCGATGCGCCCGCACCCCATTCGAGGACAGCGAGGGGCGTGTGCCCGCGCCTCAGGAGCAGCCGCTCGAAGTAGGCGAGGGACTCGGCGTCGAGGTCGAGCGGTTTGCCCGCAACCTGCTGCGGAGTTGCCGACGCTTCGGATCTCTTCGGAGCGCACCTGTTGAAGAGCACGAACTTGTTCGTCGCGAGGTCGGCGAAGGCGTTCCACTTTGCACGGTTGTTCGGCCCGCTGAGCTGCGCCATGAAGCGCAGCGCCTCCTCGAAATCGGCGTTGACCTTGATGGCCTGGAGGCAGGCGTCCTTCGCCTTCTCGATCTGCCCCATCGCGAGATAGCAGCGCGCCATGAGCAGCGCCGCCTCGGCCATCTCCGGCCCGAAGGTCGCGCGCAGGAAGTAGTCGTCCAGCCACTTCACGGCCGTCTCGTAGTCCTTGCGATACCAGTACTCCCGCGCGAGGTAGAACACGCTGCGCGTGGCCCTCGGGTTCTTGATCACGGCCTTGCCCATGATGCGCAGCATCCGATCGGGATCGGTCTTGTGCGTGGGGCTGTATCCGTACTTAATGACGATGCCGCTTTGCGATTCGATCTTCCCGATCGCCTCGTGCCCCTCGCCCTCCCATCGCACGCCGGGGTCTCTCCTGAACAATCGCCCCAGCGGGTGCTCGTCGCCGTTGACCGCAGCGCGCATGACCACGCCGATCCGTTTGGTACTGGCCGCAGCTTGCGAGATCACGGCGCGCACCTTGTCGATCCCCCCGGGCTCCAACTCCTCGTCCGCGTCGATCGATAGAACCCAATCGCCGGAACACTGCGCCAGCGCAAAGTTGCGCGCGGCGGCGTAGTCGTCGCACCAGGCGAAATCGGACAGCTTCGCGCCGAACTCCGCCGCGATCTCCTTCGTTCTGTCCGTGCTGCCCGTGTCCACCACGACCAACTCGTCAGCGCCCACCACAGAGCCCATGCATTTTGCCAGGCAGGACTCCTCATTTTTCACAATCATCGAGACGCTGAGTCGCATGGGGACCTACTTGACCTTCCTCTTTCCGGGACCCTTCGGCTCATTGATCTTCGCAGCTTCCTTGGCCGTGAGCTTCTCCAAGAACTCCGTCGCCGCCTCCGTCGAGATGCATCCGAGGGTCATGAAGTTGCTGACGACACCGGCCGGTGTGCCCGACGGGATCACGTGGATCGGCATCGACGGGATCGCCACCTCGACCTCGGCCTCACCGAGCTGCTGCGCCGTGATCCCTGCCTCTATCAACTCCTCGACCACACCATGCTCCACTCGCAGGTCGTGGATCTCGGCCACCAGCGCGGGCGTCATCTCCTGCTGATCATGCAGCCTCTGCCAGTCGGCGAGGGCGGCGTCGTACCGCTTCATCTCATCGCTCTTGCCCGCCCGAATCTGATCGGAGTACGCCCTGATCGCGGGACGGATAGCCTGCTGGATCAGGCCGCAGTACAGTCCGTACACCTTGTCCGGCGCGCTCGCGCAGGCGCGATTCAGCATGTCGTTCAGCACCAGGATCTTCGACATCTCTACCTTCATCTCGCCTTCCCCTTCTTCTTGCGGTCCCAATACGGACTCTTGCACTGCGGGCAGATGCGCACCTCGCTCCCGCGTGGCGTCCACTCATGCCCGCACCGTTGACAGCACAACCTCGGCAGCTTGATCTTCATCCCCGTAGGTATAACCCATAGGGATGTGGCATGTCAACCCGAGCCCTACTCGTCCATGATTCCGTTGGCGAGCAGGGCAGCCCGCATGTCGAGGACGCACTGCACCAGGTCCGACATGTGCTGCGCGGTGTCGAGCCCAAAGGCTCCCCCAGCATTCGTCGGTGCCGCACCCGCGAATGTGTATGCGGCCTGGGCACTCGCCCCGTTGCACCCGAACGCATTGGCAATCGTGAAAGCCCCCCCCTCCTCGATCCGCACGTACTCCGTGAACGCGGCCTCGCCGGAGTGCTGCTTCCCGATTAGCAAATCGAGGTCGTTATTGCCATTGGCGATGGCCTGTATCCACACCCTGTCCGGCGTGCCACCCCAGAGTCCGAAGGCAATGCCAGCCCACACGTTCGCCCCAGCCGTGCTGGCATTGTGCAACATCAGGATCGGCGTCGTATCCGTCGCGCTATTTGGTGTCGTCACAGTTGCCGAGTTATCGACATTGCTATACAGATGCTCAAGCACTGTAGGCGTGCTGGTCCCGACGCCGAGGTAGCAGCCCGTGATTCTCAGGTAATTATGCGTGTCGTCGAACGTGATCAGTGGCCCGGCCGCCTGCCCAATGGTCGCGCCGTCCGCCATGACAATGCCCGAGGCCCCGACGGAGAGGCCGACGGTGTTCAACACCCCCACCGTCGTTAGATACGCGACGGGCGTCGTGCCGTAATACCAATCCTGGATATAGCCCGTGCCATCCTGTCTGACACGAAAGCAGGTGTTCGTATCGGATGCATGATCCTGGAATACGTATGCGACGGGCACCGCGCCGGATGGGGTGGCGGTATTGCGCGTGAAATATCCGGCATAGCTGTTCGTCGAATTTCCGTACACACCAACGCTACTCGTCGACCCCCCGTACACACCGTAGTTGCTACTCGATACGCCGCGCACGCCAACACTACTCGTCGAGTTGCCGCGCACACCGTAACTGCGCACCGAGACGCCGTACACGCCATAGCTATTGGTTGATCCTCCGTATACACCAATGTGGTTAATCGAGCTGCCGTACACGGCATAGCTGTTAGCCGATGTGCCGTACACGCCAATGTTATTCGTCGATCCGCCGTACACGCCAATGTTATTCGTCGATCCGCCGTACACGCCAATGTTATTCGTCGCAATGCCACGAATGCCGTAACATGTGCGCCCGTACACCATGTGGTACAACGCGTCGCTCGTGCCGCTCCATGAGGACCCATCATCAGAGGTCGCGCCCGAGTCGGCTGCGACCGCCCCATCAAACAGGATGTTCCCTCCGGCCGGAGCCTCCGAGTAATACAGCACGAGCCAATACGTTGTGCCGGGCGTCAGGGTCTGCGAAATGCTCCCGATCTGCAACACCTGATACGACGTCGTGAGCGATCCAAATTGGATTGTCGATCCCGCATCGATCAGCGCCCCCGGGGTGGTCCCCGCGCCGGAATCCGCGTACAGCGCCCCCGTGAGCGTTGCCGTCGGGTTCGTCAGCGCGACGGAGCATTTCACGCGGACACCAAACGACCGGATGTGGTGAGCGTCGGACGCGACGAATTTGGTCGCCACGTATTTCGTCGCCATGGTGACGTCGGACCCGGTACTGGCGCTCCCATCCTGGAGCGCCGCGGCGGTCTGCGATCCGGTGACAGACGGGTACGTGTCCTGGTCGACAGTGACGGCATGGGAAAAGCCATAGGTCGCGACATTGGTCGACGTGAACGTGCCCGGCGTGGCGAATGCGCCCGCGCCGAGGGTCGCCGTCGCGGCGTCGAACGTGTACGACGCGTGCGTCTTCGGGATCAGCCCGCCCGTCGCATCCGTCACGAACACCGGGAAGCACGTGGTGTCCGCGCCCTCCGCCGTGCAGAGCGGCATGCAGTTGTCGGCCAGCACGTTGGTGACGCCATCGCCGATCAGATCGTCGGCGTTGGTCGAACCCGTGGGCCCCGTCGGGCCGGTCGGTCCTGTCGGGCCAGTTGCTCCGATCGCCCCCGTGGTGCCGGTCGATCCCGTCCCGCCAGTAGCACCTTCGTTTCCTTGGGGGACGTTCGCGAGATAGCACGCATCCTCGACGACGAAGTTTCCCGCCCCATAGGCAGTGAGCAGGGTCAGGTCGTAACTCCAGTACCCGCCCAGATCGGTGACCGTATCGCCAACCAGGAACACCAGGAACGACGCGTCGTCTCCGCGCCGATAGATCGAGAGGATGCTGCCGCGTCCCTGCGGCAACTGAATCCAACCCTCGGCATCCCCGCCGTACCAATCGAAGTCGCTGATCCTCATGCTCGTGGCAAGCGTCGGATCGGCGTTGTTGAACGTGAAGTGGGCCACGCCTGGAACGCCGCCTGGCGTATCATCGTAGGCGAACATGATCGACCCGCCCGCAGCTCCCGGCTGACCG
>Ga0265297_10001770_pt1 | contig 48018 bp, 47 predicted proteins | sample Munlanlwell13791_FD_192502 | JGI IMG/M metagenome (GOLD analysis project Ga0265297, IMG submission 192502) | Leachate microbial communities from a municipal landfill in Southern Ontario, Canada - Leachate well 137-91 | ecosystem: Engineered > Solid waste > Landfill > Unclassified | place...
AGAGCCGATGAGAGGAGTTGAACCTCTAACCTCCCCCTTACGAAGGGATTGCTCTACCATTGAGCTACATCGGCATGTAAAGTGCCTCAATTATATCATTTGGAGGCTTGTTTGAGGTAGATAGCTGAAATTTCGTCACGGTAAACCTCTTTCCAGACTGCTTTTTTCTCTCGGTTGAGTTCAATGTCCAAGTAAGTACCGGCTGGAACTAGCATCCAGTCAGTGCCGTATAGCTCTAGTTGTCCCTCGTATCCCGGTTGAGCTTGGATGATCTCCAGATAGACAGTATATGGGCTTTTGCCTTCAGGTGTCGGCCAGGCAGGGGTTCGACCGTCAACAAAAAACTTGTATTCGGGCAGTTGCCATTCAAGAAATCCTCCCCATTCGTACGAAGAAAAAACATTCTCTCCCGGAATTGCTTCTCGTTTAATATACTCTACAGCCTTATAAGGGTAAGGTAGCATGCCGTTATTGCAGTACTTTACCCAATCTATATCTAGAGAAACTGCAGTGGGAACCTTGCTGACTGAAAAGTAAACGAGAATCAAGAAGGTAAGAAGAATGTAGGCCTTTGAAAGGTAGGCATTATCTTTAAGTTTGCCAATAAAAGGAACCATAAGCTCATAAACTATAAAGATGTAGCCGATTGAGGTTAAACCTAAGTTTCTTCTTGCTGAATACCCGAGGTATGAAAAAGCCAAGAGGGGAAGAAGAAGGTAGGCCTTCTTCTTGGCATCTTTGTGGAGAATTATGAAACCTAGAGTGGTGGCAAAAAGAGTAATCGCTAGTTTAAAAAGAATAGTGGGTTCGACCCACTCCGCGATCAAGCTCTTCATGGGAACTTCGGCATGTCTCAAAACCTCCTCGTATATTTTTATTCCATAAGGGTTAATGAGAGTGGCCCCTAGGGATATTGTACTTATTAAAAGTACGCTTCTAAATTTGTCATAATCTTTCTTGACAAGCAGTCTCACCAATTCCGTTCCCAGTAGAATAAAACCTACAACAAAGGCTCCATGAATATTTACCCAGAGAAGAAATAATGCAGGGATAAATAGTTTGGCTTTAAAATTGTCCCTCTTGATTAAATAGTTAAGTAGAATAAGGAAAGCAAAACTAAATATCTGAGCCCTTAAGCCAAATCTAAAAACACTCCAGCCGAAAAGAACGACGAAAAGAAAAGAGAAGTAATTAATTTTATTAAATTTAGGATAAGTGGCGTCAAAGATGAGAAAAGTACAAACCGCAAGAAAAGAATAAAGAAGAGTCAGCGAGGTTAACCCACCGAATTTATAAAAGGCACTGACAATTATCTGATAAAGAGTATAGGAGTTGGGCCATAAGTAACTTGGTAGGAAATAGGTAAGCCTGTTGGTGGTCAAAAAACTCCCTGTTTGCCAGAAGTAGTCCCCATACCTTAGATGCCAACCTAGGTCCGTATCAATGGGGGCAAGAAAGAAAATAATCGCGATTGAAAGGACTGAAAAGAAAAAAGCCGGAGAAGAAAATTTCCTCCACATCCTGGTACAAGTTTCATTTATCAAACCAACTCTGTCAAGAGAATGATTTAGAAGACCAACCACTGATCCGTTTTAGTGACAAGAATCAAGTTTTACTTAAGGTACTGCTTAATTTGCATGAGTACCAGCTTTTCGACATTTGGAGTGTAGTTTAATTTGTATTTTTCAGATACCTTATTGGCATATTCGATATATATATTTATTAGAAGTTGGGTTTTAGCTTTCAAATCTTGTGGCGTCTCAAGATTTTTAAGGGGTTGTATTTTTTTTAATATTTCCTTGTCCAAATCCTGCTCAATGTGTTTTATTGGACTGTCTTCTTTTACTTCCTTACCAAAATACATTCTGAGTAGTTTACAAAGAATCACGTATAGCCAGGCCCAATACCCTGCTGCGCAAAACCAGTATTCTTTCCGTTTAATGAAAGGGGTTGTCCCTTGGATAAAATACCAGAATGAGCTATTCAATTCGTCAAATTTTTGTTGGGGAGTTTTTTCTAGGGCTGGTGCCAGTGAGCTTTTGATCTTACCTTCTAAGGCATTTGACTTATCAAACAAAATCGAATACCCATTGGGAAAATAATCTAAGGATCGTTCTTCAATTCGTTCAAAATCCTCTATTTTGCTTATGTGAAATTGCAGATCTATAAAATCGTTGGTTACAAATATTTTTTGAAGATGGGTGACGTGAGTTTCTATTAAGACAGGTTCAAAATTGCTTTCAAACCATCCCCGGAATTTACCTAAGAAATCTTTATATGCTTCATCTTTTACAATGATTTCTAAGTCAACATCAGAATATTTAGTTGGTTTGTGCCCAGTATTGTCCGAAAATGAGCCATAAACAATGAACCCTATTACTTGATCATGTTGCTCTAATAGTTCGTTAAGTTTGTTTATTAAACCTTTTACTCGGTCAATTCTGTTTTCTAACGAAGATTTCATGGATTATATAATACAGTGCTTTAGATAGAGACACTATATATTATATTGCTAGAGCGGGATACGGGAGTCGAACCCGTTTCTCTACCTTGGGAAGGTAGCGTTAGGCCGCTTAACTAATCCCGCTTAAGGACACCACACCAAGGAGGCAGTGAACCTTCAAGTTCAATACCAACTTCGATGTAGCAGGATTATATTATACGTCTTTATCTAGGTAGAGTTAAGACATTACCAGAATGAATTAGGTTTGGGTTTTTAAGATTGTTTTCACGAGCGATTTCCACCCATTTGTAACCATCTCCATAGGCTCTAACTGCAATGTTCCAAAGACTGTCTCCCTTTACCACTGTATAGCTAGCCCCGCTGATTTTAGTCGTGTCTGCTTCGGCTTGCACTTCAGTTTTTGTCTCTTCTTCCATGATGGTTGCCAACTTGGACTCTGCGCTTGGGATACTTAATTCTTGTCCCTCTGCAATGTCACCAGGATTGGTTAAACCATTTTCTTCTGCAATGTCGACCCAGTTATAGCCTGATCCGTAGGCGTCTTGGGCGATACTCCAAAGAGTTTCACCTTTTTGGACGGTATGTTTTTCACCAATTTTTGCGACTTGCTCTTTTTCAGTAGTAGCGGATGGAACAATTTCTCCCTGATCAGTCTTTTTGAAGTAATTAACCACCAATATCCCTACGACAACAATAACAACTGCACCCAAAACCATGCTGATAGTAGATTCGTTTAATTTGAAAGCTTTAAGAAATTTTTTTAGATTCAAAATATTCACCCCCTCGCCAAATGAAGCTTTGGGAGGGCAATCCCCTTAACTTCCTAAATAATTAGGCAGTTTTTAGCTAGCCTGAATTTAGACGAGAGTCTATCTATTGTCAAGAGGAGTTATGTTGTTTAAGACATAAAAAAACCTAGGGTCTTTCGGAATAATCCTAGGTTTTTTGAAATGCAATGAAATATTATTTTATTGTAACTTGTTCCCCCAGTTCAGTAATTAAAAAGTTTCTGTGGTCAAGGATCCTGAGCCTCGTATCTTCCAAGGTAGGTCTGGCCTGTTTATTTTCAGGTTTTGGAAGGAAAAAACCTCCCTTGCTGGTTTGGATAAAAAAACTATCAATGTATTCTTGAATATCAATGATATGCAAAGGATTTAGAATTTCTTTTTCTCTTCCAGCTTTTCCAGCAAAAACCTTTAGGTCCACAAATGGCGGCGAAGCTTCCAAGGTAAACTTCCGGCTTACGTAAAGATAGAACCCCTCCGGATGTTCAAGTAACGCGACTGGTTTCCGAGCAAAATCTGTTGGCATGAGAGCCTCCTTTATTTTGGTAACTATAAATTAGTTGTTTTTCTTTTCGAAAGAGGTGCAGGTGCAACCGCTTTTACAACATGCTCCGAAGCCTACATTGTGGTATGCATGCACATGGCCACAAGTGCAAACTTCTGCTTCGTATTGGTCTTGGATTGAATCCCAAAGCTTGGGGTTTATGTTACTGCCCTGGTTAAAAAAAGCGTCATCTAAGTTCAAAGAAGCAATTTTTGCCTCTTCTTTCGCAACTTCCATATCCGCAATTGCTACTAAGTTTTGCATTTTTGCCTCCGATAAAATAATATTTTTTTGTTAAATTGCTGACGGAATATTAGCATACCTGAAGCTAAAAGTCAAGATTATGGGATACCTGGGGCGGGACCGAAGGGAGTCGAACCCTCGATTTCTCGCGTGACAGGCGAGCGTGTTAACCACTACACTACGGCCCCAAAAACTAGCATATTTTACCACAAATAATCTTTAACGAATATCACACCCCTTTTTTGGTTATTATCAGGTTTTTCTATTCTAATGCAAAGGTTTCTCTTTCCTATAAACATGTCTGTGTTAAAAAAGCAAATCTTATCTATTTTAGGTATATAAACTAATAAACCATCTACTTCATTTTTTTGGTAGGTATACACTTTCTTTTGTCTATCTTCATATGCAAGTTTAACTATCACAGAGCCTTTGCTACTTGATGGTTTTCCATCTGCATACTTGACCTGAAGTTTCAAGAGCTCTTTCGATGTGTCAATGATTAGGTCATACCTATTGTCGCAAACTGGTCGGCTAGGGATATATCCTTTCTCTAGTGATCTCAACTCGGCCTTACTCTGAGCGATCTGCCCTTTCATATAAGTTGTAACCCTCATGGCCTAAAGCCTTCGTTTACTAACATTAAGCGGGGGCTTTTTTATTGGTTTATAATAATTTTATGAGACTCCATAAAGGAATGACCAACTTGGAGATAGCCGAGCTTTTTCGTGCTCTTGCAGCCTCATATCAACTAAAAGATCCCGCTAAAAACAAGTTTCGAATTATTGCCTATGAACGGACTGCGGATGCTATAGAACATCTCTCCAGTGAAGCTAAGGATCTTTGGGATGAGGGTAAGCTTGATGATATTCCTGGGGTGGGGGTTTCAATGACCCAAGACCTGGGAGAACTTTTTAAAACCGGTAGTTCTAAGCATTTTGAAGATATTCTTAAGGGTATCCCTTCATCGGTATTTGAAATCATGGAGCTTCCTAGAGTTGGAGCCAAAACTGCCAGTAAGTTGGTGAAATATTTGAGCCTAGATAAATCCAAAAAACCTATTGAAGACCTGGCCCGAGCATGTAAGGAGGGTAGGGTGGCTGTAATCGAAGGATTTGGCGAAGAATCCCAGAAAGATATTCTTCTGGCTATTGAAGAAATGAAAAGACAGGTAAAACGACACCTTTTACCCTATACCTCAAATATCGCCAACGAAGTTATCGCCTGGCTTAAAGAGGATAAGAGTGTTATCCAAGCAGACGTCTTGGGGAGCCTTAGGCGTATGGCTTCTACCATAGGTGATATTGATATCTCAGTAGCCACAAACTCGCCTCAGGATGCGCTTGAGCACTTCACAGGCTATCCAAAAGCTACTAGGGTGATTGAGAAAGGGAATAAGACAGCTTCCATCCTACTTCCCGGAGGCATTCAAGTTGACTTAATGGTTACGACACCCTCCTCATATGGTAGCCTTCTGCAGCACTTCACAGGTTCAAAACACCATAATATCGCCCTACGAGAGTTGGCTATCAAAAAGGGAATGAGCTTATCGGAATATGGAATAAAAACACAAAAGCAAGGGAAACTGAAGACTTTCCCCGATGAGAAATCTTTTTATTCTTTCTCAGGACTAGAATATATTCCTCCAGAGTTAAGAGAGGATGCAGGGGAGATTGAAGCGGCACAGGACGGTAAACTTCCTGATTTAGTGGAACAAGGTCAAATAAAAGGGGATTTGCATATGCATTCTAACTTTAATATTGAAACTAGCCACGATAATGGCGAGAGTACAATGGAAGAACTGGTTGCGAAGGCAAACAGCTTAGGTTATGAATACATTGCATTTACGGAACATAACCCTTCACATAGCCAACATAGCGAGAAACAAATAATAGATCTTCTTAAAAGAAAGCAAGAAGTGGTTGAGAAACTAAATTACTCACTCGTGAAAGGTGTGAAAACTGGAGTAAAAAAAGTGTTCAACAGTCTCGAGATTGATATTTTGCCTGACGGTAGGTTACCTATACCCGAAAAATGTTTTGATTACTTAGATTTTGCCCTTGTTTCAATCCACTCAAGCTTTAGACAATCAAAAAATGAAGCCACTAAGAGAGTCGTGGCTGGTCTGTCTTATCCTAAAGTTAAGATCTTTGCTCACCCTACCGGGCGAAAGTTAAATGAGCGGGAGGGAGTTGAGTTAGATTGGCCTGAGATTTTTGCCTTTTGCTTAACAAACCATAAATATTTGGAAATAAACGCTGATCCAATAAGACTTGATCTTCCGGACTTCTTGGTTAGAGAAGCTGTGAAAATGGGTATAAAGCTTTCCTTGGGGACAGATGCTCACCATCAAGACGGTTTAGACAATATGCCATGGGGGATTTCTGTGGCTAGACGTGGCTGGGCGAGGGCAAGTGATATAATAAATACTCGAACTTTGGAAGAGTTTGAAAGAATAATTTTAGAAAGAGGGTGATAATTAATGCTTATTGGTTTAATACTAGTCGTAGTAATAATCGGATTGTGGGTAGCTTCTACCTACAACTTTTTTGTTTCTACTAAAGCCAGAATTAAAGCCTCTGTTCAGGAAATTGGCAACCAACTTAAAAGGCAGGCCGACCTGATTCCTAATTTAGAATCTTCAGTTAAAGGATACTTGAAGCATGAAAAGGGAATTTTCGAAAGCCTGACGGAAGCCAGAAAAGCAATTGCCTCAGCCTTGAAAACAGGCGATGTCCAGAAGATGGCTGATGCCGGAAGCAAGTTGGCTTCCATCATTCCAAATATTAGCGTGGCCGTTGAGTCCAACCCTGAGATTAAAGGAAATGAAGTTGTGGTTAAATTGATGGATGAATTGAGGGATACTTCGGATAAGGTAATGTACGCCAGAAGATTGGTGATCGACCTGACAGCCGACTTTAATGTCAAAAGAGCTACCTTCCCGTCAAATTTTGTTGCGGGAGTATTTGGTTTCTCCGAACAGGCAGGTCTTATAACCCCTGAAAGTGGCGCTCACATAGAAGTTAAAAGTTCTGATTTGGAAACACCAAAGGTCAGCTTGTAAGAAGTTGTGGCTAATGGTGGTAGAATAACCTACGTTGGTGGGGGTTGTGGGGTTTATAAATGCCATGAAAAATATATACGAGGCGGTTGACGCTAACAAAAGGAAAAGTATTCTGGTAATAGCCTTTTTTGTAGTCTTTGTTTTCTGCGCGACCTATTTTATTTCTCAGGCCGCGAGCATTTACATGGGGTATGAGCCCGGTGGCCTTGGGTTTATGGGTCTAGCCTTAATCGTTTCTGGTCTGATGAGTTTCGGGAGTTATTACTTCAGCGATAGTATAATCCTTGGAATTTCAGGGGCCAGACCAGCTGATCGCAAGCGAGAGTTTGACTTCTATACAGTTGCTGAGAATTTAGCCATTGCTTCGGGCCTTCCCAAACCAAAACTTTATGTTATCGATGACGATTCTCCAAACGCTTTCGCCACTGGACGTGACCCAGACCACGCGGTTATCTGTGCAACCAGAGGCCTTTTGCAAAAACTATCCAGAACAGAGCTTGAGGGAGTTATTGCCCACGAGATGAGTCATGTAAGAAACTATGACACCAGACTGCAAAGTCTTGTAGCAGTGATGGTGGGAATGGTGGCTCTTCTGGGTGATTGGTTTTTGAGGATTAGTTGGTGGGGTGGCGACAGGAGTGACGATCAAAAGGATAGCGGAGCTCTGGGGGCAATTTTCATAATACTGGGAATTGTGTTTGCGATTGCCTCACCTTTTATTGCTCAGCTTATTCAGCTGGCAATTTCTAGAAGACGGGAGTTTTTAGCAGATAGTGGGTCTGTGACAATAACCAAACAACCTTCGGGGTTAATTTCAGCCTTAAAAAAAATTTCAGTGGATGCTGTACCTTTGCGTACTGCCAATAAAGCAACGGCCCACCTATATATCGTTAATCCGCTAGGAAAGGGAGGCATGGCGAAACGCTTCTCTGGACTTTTTAATACCCATCCGCCGGTTGAGGAAAGAATAAAAGCGCTCCAGACAATGCTCTAGTACACTTCTTGTTTAGAGGAGTATTTAGTTTTAATATATGCTCATGACTAAACTCACCAACTCTGACATTGAGCATGATGCAGATCTAGCCAAATTACCACTCAAAAAAGACGAGGCAGAAAAATACAAAACCCAACTTACCCAGGTTTTAAACTACATAGAGGAACTCAAACAAGTCGATACTGAAGGAGTTGAACCAACAAGCCAAACAACAGGATTAACTGATGTTGCCAGGGAAGATGAGGTTAAACCCTTGGAGTCTTTAAATGAACAACAGGCCTTAAATGGAAGTGATAATGTTTATAACAGCTGTTTTATTGCTGAAAGACTAATAAGGAAATAAACTATGGAAGTACTTGGAATTAAACAAATACAGGCGGGACTGCTTGAAAAAGAATTTACTTGTGTTGATTTGGTAGACAGCTATCTTAAAAGAATTAAATCTTTTGATTCTGAAATTAACTCCTTTTTAACCCTCACAGAAGATACGGCTTACGCTAAAGCTAAGGATGATGACAAGATTCTTGAAGAGTTGGGGAAGGACGCTTTTAAGAAATATCCACTCCTGGGTTCAGTAGTTGCCTATAAAGACCTGTTCCTTACTAAGGGAGTTAGGACTACGGCTGCCTCTAAAGTTTTGGAAGATTATGTTCCAGAGTATTCAGGAACTGTAGTAGAAAGAATAGATAAAGCAGGAGGGATAATGATAGGTAAACTTAATTGTGATGCCTGGGCTCACGGTTCTTCAGGTGAAAACTCGGACTTTGGGGCTACCAAAAACCCGTGGAATAAGGAATATGTTCCGGGAGGGTCCTCTAGCGGTTCAGGGGCTGCGGTGGCTTCAGGTTTTTGTACTTTTGCTACAGGCACCGATACTTGTGGGTCAATAAGATTACCAGCAAATTATTGTGGTGTTGTAGGTCTTAAGCCTACTTATGGTTCAGTTTCCCGCTATGGGGTGATAGCTATGGCTTCATCTCTTGACTCAGTGGGACACATCACTTTAAATTCCGAGGACTCTGAGCGTGTCTATAATGTTACAAAAGGTACCGACGGAAAGGATGCAACCCTTAAGGATAAAAATTTTGAGTTTCCGAAAGAGGGGGCAACGATAGGTATCCCCAAAGAATTTTTTGTGAAGGGGATAGATGCTGAAGTTGGAAAAAAGATAGATGAGGCAATAAAAATCTTTGAATCTGCGGGATATAAATTTAAAGAGGTTAGTATTCCTCACATGGAGTATGGAATTTCTGTTTATTACATTATCCAACCAGCTGAAGTGTCTTCCAATTTAGGAAGATATGACGGAATTAGATATGGGAAAGATAGAAGTTCTTTTGGAGAGGAAGCAAAAAGGCGAATAATGCTCGGGACTTACGTTCTTTCGGCAGGGTATTATGATGCTTACTACCTCAAAGCGATGAAAGTTCGAACTGTTATTGTTAGTGAAGTCGAGAAAGCTTTTGAAGAGGTTGATGCTATGATTGCTCCGGTTGCCCCCACCCCTCCGTTTAAAATCGGTGCCAAAGCTGACAACCCTCTTGAGATGTATCTAACGGATATCTATGCTGCTACTGCTAACCTTTCGGGAATTGCCTCACTTGCCCTTCCGTTTGGTTTTACCAAAACCGGTTTACCTTTAGGTTTTCAGCTAATGGGTCCTAGGTTTTCCGAACCATTTCTTTTTCACTTGGGAAGTAAATTTGAAAAACTAAGCGGACAGACTTATAAATTTTCAAATCTTGAAAAATGAATGAATTTAAACCCATCTTAAAAAACAATAACTTTTTGTATATCTGGACTTCCCAGATTTTGTCACAGCTGACAATAAATATTATGAACTTTGTTCTTCTGATTAGACTGTTTGAGAATACTGGGTCAACGATAGCGACTTCACTTTTGTGGGTGGCTTACTCCCTTCCTGCGGCCATTGTTGGACCAATTGCTTCGGCTAGTGTTGATATTTTGGACCGTAGAAAGGTTTTGATGATTACTAATCTCCTACAATCCCTGACGATCTTTCTTTTTGCTCTTTCCAACGAATCTACTGTCTTTTTGGTGTATGGGGTAGTTATGGTTTACTCGCTTCTTAATCAATTTTATGTTCCTGCGGAATCGGCAACCCTGCCTTCGGTTATTAAGAAAGACCATCTTCCTTTTGGAAACAGTCTTTTCTTCATGACCCAGCAAGGGGCAATTATCGCCGGTTTTGGAATTGCCGGACTATTAAACCACCTCCTGCCGTTTACGACAGTTTTATATCTTTGTTCCTCTCTGGTTTTTTTGGCCTTTGTAAGTACTCTCTTTCTTCCGTCGCAGAAAGTTGTAAGCAAAGAAAGCTTTAATTTTGAGGAAAAGGTTCTAGGGTTTATGGGAAAAATTGTCGAAGGTTACAAGTTTATTAAAGGACACCGCTCAGTTCTGGCTCCCTTCGGTCTCTTGATGGGGGTACAGGTTATTCTCCAGGTGGTGATAATATGTGTGCCGGTTATTGCCAAGGACATTTTGGCCATCCCCGTAAACTCTTCAAGCCTTTTTGTAGTTATCCCTGCCGCCATCGGTGCCTTAAGTGGTGCCTTTATAATTCCTAAATTAATTATTAAGGGGTGGAGAAAGAAAAAGATTATTCTTTCTTCCCTTGAAGTAGCCGTGGCTATGTTTTTCTTTATTACTTTTATAAGCACCCTTATTGATCCTTCAATACGCGCCTATTTTGCCTTTTTGGCGGTTGTTTTAATTGGCGGTTCTTTTGTTGGGATCACCGTCCCTTCGAATACCTTCTTACAGGAAGTCACACCTGCAGACCTGCGCGGTCGAGTATTTGGAAACTTCTGGTTTCTGGTGACGGTTGCTTCTGTTTTTCCAGTTATCTTTTCCGGAACCGTTATTGAACTTTTTGGAATAAAACTACTGATGTTTATTCTGACGGCAGTCATGTTTTGCGCTTTATTTTTCGCCAAAAGATTTAAATTAGAAACCAATGGAAAATAAATATACACCAGTAATCGGCCTTGAGGTTCACGTTGAGCAGTCTACGAAATCAAAGATGTTCTGCGGTTGTTTGGGGGATCATTTCGCCAAAAAGCCTAACACTCAAGTTTGCCCAGTTTGTCTCGGTCTTCCAGGGGCCCTGCCTTATCCTAACTGTAAAGCCATAGAGGAGACGCTGAAATTTGGTTTGGCTTTTGGTTGTGAAGTGAATCTGTTTTCAAAATTTGACAGAAAACATTATTTTTATCCCGATTTACCAAAATCCTATCAGATAAGTCAGTACGACCTCCCTCTGTGCAAGGACGGCTTATGGCAAAATGCAAAGGGGAACAAATTTAGGGTTAAAAGAATCCATTTGGAGGAAGATACAGCCAAGCTTATTCACGCAGAGGTGGAAGGAAAGAAAGTGAGTTTGGTGGATTTCAATAGAAGCGGTGTTCCCCTGATGGAATTGGTTACTGAACCAGATTTTCATTTGATTGAGGATGTTTTGGAATTTTTAAAGTACGTTCAGTTGGTGGTGAGATACTTAGGAATTTCTTTAGCTGATATGGAAAAGGGATCTATGAGACTGGAGGCAAATATCTCACTTAGAAATAGAGAGGAAGAATTAACCGGCCAACTTCCTCGTTATAAGGTAGAGTTGAAAAACATTAACTCCTTTAGGTTTTTGGAAAAAGGATTAAAGGCTGAAATAACCAGGCAATCTCAAATTCTAAGTCAGGGTAAGGTTCCAGAACAAGAAACAAGGGGTTTTGATGAAAAAAGTTCTGATACTTATTCTCAAAGGTCAAAGGAGGAGGCGAATGACTATCGCTATTTCCCAGAACCAGATATTCCCCCTCTTACCTTCAAGAAGGAGGATATTGAGAAATTGAAGGACAACTTGCCGGAAATGCCTACCCAGAAGGTTTCTCGTTATCAAAAAGATATGAGTTTGCCTCAAAACTTTGCTCACATAATTGTTGCGGATTTAGCCATGTTTACCTACTTCGAAAAAGCTGTTGAGCTGGGAAAGGAACTAAATATTTCTCCTAAACAAGTCGCTGATGCTCTTGTTAATAGAAAAGCAATGGACTTGTATAAAGAACCTGGCAGTCTAGTAAGAAAACTTGTTGAAATATCCAAGCGTGAATATGCCCCACAGGCGACAATCGAAAAGGCAGTGGACGAAGTTATTAGAGAAGAAAAGAAGGCGGTTGAGGATTATCAAAATGGTAAGACACAGGTGATAGGATATTTAATGGGGATGGTCCAGAAGAAGCTAAAAGGAGCCGGAGATGTGAGATCTATTACCGAGGTGCTCAAGGTCAAGTTATAAGATACTCAAATGAATCAAGAAATTGAAAGCTCACATAAAGGGTACACCGATAGGAGTGCCTACTGGGAAGACTGGTTGAAAGATAAATCGGTACAAGACGTAATTAGACAATTAGAACTTTTTGAATCCCAAGCAGAGAGAGATAATCTTACAGGTCTCTATAACAGGAGAGGCTTTCTCCATTTCGTTGAAGATGGGGGTAAAAACAGAATTAAACATATTGGTTATGTGGATATTGATGCCTTTAAGCAGATAAACGATAATTATGGCCACCTGGCTGGAGATCTGGTGTTGAAATATGTGGCAAAAAGTCTAAAAGAGGCGGTTGGTGAATATGGAGTAGTAGCTAGGTGGGGCGGTGATGAGTTTGTTATGGGGCTAACAACCGAAGACCCTGAGGTTATTGCCAAAATCTACAAAAATTGTTGGGATCTTGTGGATAGGAAACATGTAAGTGTTACGATAGGAACTAGAATTTGGAACGGAGAAGAAGATCTTGAGATGGTTCTAGATAGGGCAGACACCAATATGTACCAGAAAAGAGAAACAAGGAGAAATGAATACTAAATTCGTACACCTTCATGTCCACACAGAATATTCACTTCTTGATGGCTTAAGCCAAATAAAAAAGCTTATTAGGCATGTTAAAGCTAACTCTATGGAAGCGATCGCCATTACTGATCACGGGGCGATGTATGGAGTAGTTGATTTTTATAAAGTGGCCAACCAAGAAGGAGTAAAACCTATTATAGGAATGGAAGGTTATTCAACCAATATACCTCTCGAAGATGTCGAAAATAGAGCCAGATCTAGAAATTATCATGTTTTATATTTAGCTAAAGACAAAACTGGATACAAGAATTTAATGAACCTCTGTTCTAGGGCCCATCTGGATGGCTACTACTACCGCCCCAGAGCAGACAGGGAAACGATTAAGAAGTATTCCCAGGGACTTATCTGTACTTCAGCTTGTCCTTTAGGAGAGATTCCCCAAGCCCTAATTGAAGGTAATTACGAGAAAGCTAAAAAGGATACACAATGGTTTTTGGATACCTTTGGTGAGGATTTTTATTTGGAGGTCCAAAGGCATGAATACGATACTTTTGCCAAAAGCACAACGGACAGAGATATTAAATCCGAAGTCGAGAAGATGGCTAGCAATGAAAAGGTGGTCAATGAAGGAATTATAAAGTTAAGTAGAGAAATGGGTGTGCCTCTGGTGGCCACAAACGATACCCATTACACCTCAAAAGAAGACGCAATGGCTCAGGATGCCCTGATGTGCATTGCCACCGGGAAAGTGGTCTCGGAAACAAAGAGGCTTCGCCTCATAGATACACCGAGTTTTTATGTTAGAAGTCCGGAAGAAATGAGTGAGCTTTTCAAGGATATTCCTGAAGCTTTGGAAAACACTCTGAAGATTGCTGATAAATGTAATCTTGAGATAGAACTGGGTAAGTGGTATTTCCCCAAGTTTAATTTACCGGACGATCTTAGTGCTGATGAGTGTCTTGAAAAGCTAGCTCACGAAAGGCTTCATGAAAAGATTGAGACGGTGACTAAAGAGGTTAAAGAACGTTTGAACTACGAATTAGAAATAATTATCAAAAAAGGTTACGCCCCTTACTTTCTGATTGTTGAGGATATTGTTAACTGGGCCAACGAGAAAGGAATAGTAACAAATACCAGAGGATCGGCTGCCGGGTCTTTAGTTTCGTACGTTTTAGGGATAACCACCGTCAACCCCCTAACTTATTACTTGCCTTTTGAAAGGTTTTTAAACCCATACAGACCCTCACCTCCAGATATTGATTTTGATGTTTCTGACGACAGGCGGGAGGATATTATTACCTACATTAGTGGTAAATATGGGAAGGAAAAAGTTGCCCAGATATGTACTTTTGGGCGTATGCTTTCCCGCGGAGCCGTTCGGGATGTTGCCCGAGTTTTGGGCTATCCATATGCCATTGGGGATAGAATATCTAAACTGATTCCTCCTCCTAAACAGGGCTTTCCGATAACCATCCCCAGGGCTTTAGAGGAAGTAGCTGAGCTTAAAAGATTTTACGATGAAGATAAAGATACTAAAAAAATCTTGGATTTAGCTCACGAGATTGAAGGAAACGCTAGACACTTGAGTGTCCACGCCGCGGGACTGGTAGTAGCCCCCACAAAAATTACCGATTTTTCTCCAGTCCAGAGAGAGCCTTCTGGGGAAAAAATAATTACACAGTATGAGTTTCACACCTGCGAGAGCGTTGGTCTTATCAAGTTTGATATTTTGGGAATTAGGAATTTATCAATTTTAGGCGAGTCGATAAAAATTGTAAAAGATCTGCACAATATCGATATTGACCTACATAAAATTCCCCTTGATGACAAGAAAACTTTTGAGATGTTGGGTCATGGAGACACGATGGGAACTTTTCAACTCTCCAGTGGTGGGATGACCAAATACTTAAAAGACCTTAAGCCGACAAGAATTGAGGACCTGATGGCTATGGTAGCTCTTTATCGCCCCGGACCAATTGCTATTATCCCTGAATATATTAAAAGGAAGAGGGACCCCAAATTAGTTAAATACCTGGATCCGAGGATGGAGAAATTTTTAGGGGCTTCGTACGGGTTGATAGTTTATCAGGATGACCTTCTTTTTTGTGCTATTGACCTGGCAGGTTATACCTGGGAAGAGGCGGATAAGTTTAGAAAAGCAGTTGGCAAGAAAATCCCGGAGGAAATGGCCGCCCAGAAGGAAAAGTTTATTAATGGAATTGTGGCCAATGGGCAAACTAAGAAGTTCGCCGATGATTTGTGGTTGTTGTTTGAACCTTTTCAGTCTTATGGGTTTAATAAGGCCCACGCTGCAAGTTACGGAATGGTTGCCTATCAAACCTCATACATGAAGGCAAACTACCCGGTTGAGTTTATGTGCGCTCTTTTAACCGCCGAGAGCGATGATAAAGATAAAATCTCGGCCGCCATTAATGAATGTCGTAGGATGAAGATCAAGGTTCTCTCCCCAGATATTAACGAGAGTCACGAAGACTTTGTCATTGTCACTAATAAAGATTCTCTAAATAAGCAGGCTATTCGTTTCGGGCTAAACGCGATCAAAAACGTCGGTAATGCAGCAGTAGGGGCAATTCTTGAAGCCAGAAAAGAGGGAGACTTCGTCTCGTTTGCTGATTTCCTTTCAAGAGTAGATGCCAGAAAAGCAAATAAAAAGGTGCTGGAAAGCCTGATCAAGGTTGGAGCTCTTTCCTCATTCGGAACAAGATCTGCGTTACTGACAAATATGGATAGGGTGAGGGAGAAAGTAGTTGTTAAGGCCAAGGGTGAAAAGCAACAGGGCCTCTTTGGTGAAGAGGAAATAAAAAAATCCTCAGGGGCATCTTTCTCTGACCTTTCAGGTTTGCAGGATGTGGGCGAATTTGCAGATGAAGAGCTGCAGGAGCTGGAAAAGGAATTTTTGGGTTTTTCTCTTTCTGCCAAGCCAATATCGGAAGTCCTCTCGTCTCTTATCCAGAACGCAACCCACTCGGTTAGTGAAGTTTTGGAAGATCAATTAGTAATAGGCAGTGAAATTACTCTGGTAGGAGTAGTCAAAGAGGTTAGGGAAATAATCACAAGAAAAACAGGCCAGGAAATGGCCTTTGTGAAGATAGAGGATCCCTCTGGGGTAATTGACCTGGTAGTCTTCCCCAAGATTTTTCAGGAAGCAAAAATATATTTATTGGATGGTAAGCCGGTTGTGGTTAAGGGAAAACTCGACAGGCGAGATGACTCTTTCTCGGTAATTGCCAATTTTATATCTAACGAAAAACTGGAGGATACAAAAGGGAGACTCTTTATTAGAATTCCGAAAGGAGTAACCAAGGAGCAACTGGGAAAACTTAGAGAGTTTCTTCTTGCTAACCCGGGAGAGAACCCTGTTACCCTGGTCTTTGAATCTAATCGTGAGAGGATAAATCTTGCACGTTCAATCTCCTGGGACAAGGATATCGCCAAATCAATTTCCGATATTCTTTCTCCGGATCTAGCTTCTTCTTGATGTTAGGCGCCCTTGTGATGTAAAATAGGCCCTTGGAGGAAAAAATATGGCTATAAGTTTAAAGTTTAAAGATACAGAGTTCGGGGTTGGTGACAAAGTAAGAGTTACTCAAACCGTTAAAGAAGGAGAAAAAGAAAGGCATCAGTATTTTGATGGCACAGTGATTGCTATTAAAGGCAAAGGTGTTCTAAAAACCTTCACCGTCAGACGTATTGGGATCCAACAGATTGGTATAGAAAAGATTTTTCCTACCTCTTCACCTTCTCTAAAAGAGGTGTCCATTATTAAAAAAGCCTCTTCTGGAGTAAGACGAGCTAAGCTTTACTACATCCGTAAGAAAACAAAGAAAGAAATTGACAAAATTTACAACCGATCTTTGGTTCGCGACGCAAAGAAATAACTCTTCCTAAGCTTCTCTGTTATCCTAAACCTGATATTATTATTGAGACATGGGTATTGAAACTCTTACTGTGGGCGAAAGTGATACTAATTGTTATTTAGTCTGGGACAATAAAACTAAAGAAGCCGTTATTATTGATCCTGGAGATGATGCAGACTACATTATGCGAAAAGTAGGGGATTTGGATATTACCCCTAAAGCTTGTTTGGCGACTCATGGACATTTTGATCATGTACTAGCATCATTTGAGCTAAGTACTGCATATGGCATTCCTTTCTATGTACACAAAAAAGATGACTTTTTACTGAGAAGGACTAAGGGCACAGCAATGTTCTTTACAAAAAACTCTGAAATAGATCCGGTGGTAGCCAGTTATTTGGAAGACAAGCAACTAGCTTTGAAATTTGGCAGTCTGACACTTAAAGTTATTTGTACCCCAGGGCATACCCCTGGAGGAGTGTGCTTCGTTGTAGACTCTGAGGAAGCAGTTTTTGTTGGTGACTTGTTCTTCGCTGATGGAAGTGTTGGGGGATATAACCACAAGTATTCCAGCAAGGAAAAACTATTTTCATCGCTGGCTAAAATAAAGAGTAACCCCGCAGGATATACAGTCTATCCCGGACACGGTGAAAACTTCTCAATTTAGTTCTTTTAGCTTCATTTTGCATGTTGCTTGTTTAAAAAAATTACTGTAATCTTTAACTCATGAGTAAAGTTACAAAGTTGTCTGCAAAAGCAGGAGCTTTCTTCGGAAAAGCCACAAGGAACAAAAAACTTGTTAAAAATGTAAAGATAGTGACCGTCGGAGTTGTAGTGTTGGCAGTTCTATATTTTGCCAAAGGTCTTTTAGTTGCAGCTATTGTTAACGGCGCTCCGGTTTCCAGAATTTCTTTAATCAAGGAATTGGAAAAACAGGGAGGTAGTGATGTTTTAAGTTCACTTATTACCGAAAAACTTATTTTTCAGGAGGCCTCAAAAAACAAAATAGAAGTTACAGATGAAGAGATCGCTACAGAAGTAAAAGCCATAGAAGAGCAGTTAGTTGCTCAGGGAATGGACTTAGAATCTGCGCTTGCTTTACAAGGTCAGACTAAAGAAGACTTGGAGCGAAATCTTAAAATTAGAATTATTCTAGAAAAGATTCTAGCTGACAAGATTGGGGTAACCGACGAGGAAATTCAAACCTACTTCACCGAGAACAAAAGTCTCTATGAGGGAAAAACCTTGGCTGAAGTAAAAGATGATGTAAGTACAACCTTGAGACAACAAAAATTAAGTACAGAATACCAGACTTGGATAGCTAGCCTTAAGGAAAACGCAAAAATCCATTACTTCGTAAACTTCTAGTTCTACTTTTTTTACGTCAATTCCAAAGTATTTAAAATATTGTGCTGTCTATTTGTGTTTTTCTTCACATTTCGTATTTATTTAGGCTATACTTTTACTAACATGCTTATCCTAGGAATTGATCCTGGTACAGCCACCACTGGCTGGGGAGTAATTGAAACAAAAAAAGGTACTCACACCGCTCGTAACTTCGGACTACTAGAAACTGACAATAACGGCCATCCTGGCAAACGTCTTATTAATATCCATAAACTCCTGACGGAGATCCTACGTAGGGAAAAACCGGACGTTGTGGCTATAGAAAAACTGTTTTTTGCAACCAATGTTAAGACGGCCATGAGTGTGGGTCAAGCCATCGGAGTAATTCTCTATACAGTAGCTAAAGAGAAATATGATGTCGTAGAATATGCTCCAGGGACAATTAAGAAAATGATTACTGGAGATGGCCGAGCAGACAAAAAAATGGTCCAGCAGTCTCTAAGAAAAAAACTTGGAGCAAGAGTAAGAAGCAAGAAAAACGGTAAGACTCATTTTGATAATTCGGCCGATGCTTTGGCTGTAGCTTTATGCCACGCGTATAATTGTAGTAAGGAGGTGATGAAAAGTGTTTAAAGTAGGCAAAATAACGCACTATTACGACAAGATTGGTGTTGCAGTAATGGAATTAAGTGGAGATTTGTCAGTTGGTGACAAAATCAAGTTTATGCGAGGTGGAGAGGATATGTTTGAACAGACTGTAGACTCTATGCAGGTAGAACACAGTAAAGTTCCAAACGCTAAAAAAGGCGACATAGTTGGTCTAAAAGTAGACCAAGAAGTAAGAGAAGGTGCGGAGGTTTATAAAGTGTCCTAATTAACAAGCTTTCGGGTGTTAAGAAGAAAAACAAACAATAAAGGGGTAGAGTGGGTTAGTGCGGCTGATATCAAGCAAAGAATAGATTTTTTAGTAAAAAACCTCGATCTTTCGTGGATAGATTCTTCTCGGGTTTACTGTTACAGATCACAAAATTCTAAAGCCCACGCTTACGCCCGTATCTGGGGTTTATCCAAAATCTGGCAACAAACTCTTAAAGAAAAACCCTGCTACATTATTGAAGTTATCTCCGAAAAATTTGATGACCTTAGGAAATCTCAGCAAGATGAAGTATTGCTCCACGAAATTGCGCATATCCCAAAAAATTTCTCCGGAAGCCTGATCCCCCATTACCGTCATGGAAAGTTGAAATTCAAAGACCTTATCAACAATCTAAAATCACTATATAATGACAGGCCAGAGATCTAGCAAGCATGGAAACAATTGTCGTACATGGTGAGTACACCAAGGATTCATACCACCGCATTAAGCAGTTTGTAGAATCTGCAAAAAGTCGAGGTTGGGAAGTTATTACCTTAGACAAGAATGATCAGCAATTTTCCAATTATCTAACACCCTCCTTGTTTCAGAAAAAACGGCTTCTGATTGTTAACGATTACAAATTAATTACCAGCGAGGACTTCAAGTACCTGGGTAGAAATAAGGATAGTATTGATTTAACCTTAGTGGTTTATCATAAAGGAGCCATTCCCCAACCGATGATAAAGAGATTACCCAATGTAAAGAAAATAGAAACCTTTGATCCACCAAAAATAATTTATAAGTTTTTAGAGAGCGTTTATCCTGGGAATTCCTTAGAATACTTAAAACTTTTACACTTTCTTTTGGAACAGGACCAAATAGAACTTATTTTCTATTTATTAAGTATGCACTTTAAGGATCTATATTGGGTTAAAGGTGATCCTTCAAGTGTGCCTTATGCATCGTGGAAGGTGTCTAAGCTTGAATCCCAAGCCAGAAAATTTAAAGATGGTCAACTTGAAAAGATTATCGGTGAAATGGCTAAAATAGACTTAATGGTTAAGACTTCAAAAAAAGATCTTACTCACGAGCTTGACCTAATGCTCGTTTCGCAATTAGAATGATGGTGTGATGTCGAAAACCTCACTATTTGGCACTAGCGGCATAAGGGGTGACGCCGAGATTCTTTTTACTAATCAGTTTTGTTTTGATCTTGGCCGGACTTTTGTCTCCTTCCTTAGGCAAGATCAATCTCAGGTTAATGTAGCCGTTGGTAATGACCCCAGAGAGTCTAGCCCAAGGATAAAAAACGCCTTCGTTTCGGGTATGCTTTTTGAAGGCGCTGATGTTTATGACCAGGGTGTAGTCAGTGTTCCGGCTATGAATTACATTCTCCTGACAGATGACCTTTATACAGGAAGCGCCATGGTTACCGGAAGTCATATTAAGCCTCACTTAAACGGAATTAAGTTTTTTGCTTTTAAAGAAGAAATACTTAAGGATCATGAGGCCCAAATAATGGCTATTTATGAGGAGATGAAGGGCAAACAAGCCTATCAAGATCTGTCCTCTAAAGCAATTCATGAAGATAGGGCCAAAGAGGCCTACAAACAATATCTCCTAAGTTCATTTAAGGGTCCATACCCCAAATGGAGGGTGGTTGTTGACCCCGGAAACGGTGCCCAGTCTGAAATTATTCCGGAAGTTTTAGAAATTCTGGGCCTAGACCCTCTGACAATAAATTGTGATATTCAAAAAAGCATTATCTGTCGAGACACTGAGGTTGAGGATGATTTTAAGGATTTAAAAGATTATGTCAAAGAGGTTGAAGCTGACTTTGCTATTGGTTTTGACTCAGACGGTGATAGGGTAATCTTTATTGATGAGGAAGGGAATTTTGTTCCGGGAGATTATTCTGGTGCTCTGATTGCAAAACATTTAGGAGGGCCCAAAGTAGCTACTCCTATTAATACCTCTCAGGTTGTCGATCACATAGGCAAAGAGGTAGTCAGAACCAAAGTAGGTTCATCGCAGGTCGTGTCTGCGATGAAAGAAGACAATCTTAATTTTGGTTTTGAAGCTAACGGTGGGGGAATATTCACCGACATGAAATCAAGGGATGGCGGAAGAAGCGCAATTGAAATCCTTAATATTCTTGCTAAGTCTGGGAAAAAGTTTTCTGATCTGGTAGCCGAACTCCCTAAATATTATTTATATCGTGACAAAGTAGATTATGATTGGGATCTTAAGGATAAAATTATCTCTCAGGCGAAAGAAGAATTTAAAGGTGTCAAAACCGAAGAGATGGATGGATTGAAGATTTGGATTGACGAATCGACCTGGATTTTGTTTCGGTCGTCTTCTAATGCCCCGGAGTTTAGAGTCTTTGCTGAAAGTAACAGTCAATCAAAAGCAGTGGATCTCTTGAAGCAAGGTTTGCAATTAGTAGAAAAGATGGTTAAAGTCTAAGTTAGATGATAAATTTAGACTCCAAAGAGGAAATTCTCAAAAACGATAAAACTGAAATCTGGGTGTCGATAGATAAACTTCCTGACCAGGTTGAGCAGGTGTGGAACGAAATTTTTAATTTAAGCATTCCTGAAAGCTGTCCCTTGGCTAAAAACGTGGTTATCTCCGGAATGGGTGGTTCTGCTTTAGGAGGAAGAATTGTTGACTCACTCCTCTTGGATCGTTTTCGGGTTCCGATTGAAGTTGTTACAGAATATAATCTTCCTAATTACGTTGACAAAAATACCCTAGTGATCCTTTCTTCTTATTCAGGTAATACTGAAGAGACCCTCTCAGCGGCCAATGAAGCAGTTAACCGTGGGGCGACTATTTTTGGTATCACCACCGGTAATAAACTAGGCGAGTTTTTAAAGGCCAATAGTCTCTGTGGATATACTTATGAGCCGAAATTCAACCCCTCTGGACAGCCTAGAATGGGCTTAGGTTATTCAGTAGCGGCCATCTTAGCAGTTTTAGCAAGGTGTAAGTTTATAGACATAGTTGATGCCGAAATCAGCGAAGCAGTAATGTTTATGCGTTCATACGCCACCAAGTTTGGAATAACTTCTCCAGTAAAAGACAATCCTGCAAAAAGTATTGCCATGGAACTGGTTGGATCCATTCCGGTTCTGATTGCCAGCGAGCATTTATTGGGCAGTGCCCATGCTTTTAAGAATCAGCTAAACGAAAACGCCAAAACTTTTTCAGCTCTCTTTGATATTCCTGAGATAAACCATCACTTAATGGAAGGGTTGGGCTTTCCTAAAGAAGCCAAAGATATAATTAAATTTCTTTTTCTTGAATCCTCCCAATACAACAAAGATGTTTTAGCCAGATACGCCATAACTAAAGACGTTATTGCCCAAAATGGTTTTAAATCGGTTGACTATGTCCTGCAATCTCGTCAGAAACTCTTACAGATTTTTGAGGTTTTGTCCTTAGGGGCTTACGTGGCCTACTATATGGCAGCATTAAATGAAATTGATCCAACACCTATTCCCTGGGTAGATTATTTTAAGGAAAAAATGGCAGGCTAATTGGCCATTTGGTATTTTCCTGACTTCATTTATAATGATTTTGTATGACTGCCCAAGCATTAGTATTATTCTTCAAGGATATTCATAAGGATGATGTACCCCTAGTCGGAGGTAAGAGTGCAAACCTGGGAGAAATGGTCAATGCCGGTTTTAGAGTTCCAGACGGCTTCGCCATTACCGTTAAAGCCTACGAGCAATTTTTGACAGAAAACGAATTAGACAAGAAAATCTACCAGATCTTGAATGAGACGGATGTTGATAATCCGGACGAGCTGAATAGATCTTCTTCACAAATTCGTAAAATGATTCAGTCCGGCAAAGTCCCCGATGATGTCAAACGGGAAGTTGTTAGGGCTTATAAGAAGCTTTCTGGTAGTTTTAGTAAAGCTTTGGTGGCCGCCCGTTCTTCGGCCACTGCGGAGGACATGCCAGGAACTTCTTTTGCCGGGCAGCAGATCACCTTTTTGAACATTAAGGGCGAGGCGAATCTTTTAAGCGCGGTTCGTGATTGTTGGTCATCTCTTTTTACCCCGCGATCTATTTTTTATCGGGTACAAAATAAAATTGTTCACAAGAAGGTCGCCCTTTCAGTTGTCGTTCAGAAAATGATCCAATCTGAGGTTTCTGGAGTCATGTTTACAATGGATCCGGTAACTAAGGAAAAAGATAGAATTATTATCGAGTCCGTTTGGGGATTAGGAGAAATGATTGTTCAGGGATCCGTTGTACCTGACCGTTATGTTGTTCAGAAGGAAACTTTTGATATTTTATCAAAGCAAATATCTGAACAAACAGTTCAATTAACTAAAAAAGGTGTCAAAACTATAGAAAATCCAGTTCCTAAGAAACACAAAGATCTTCAGAAAATTTCTGATAAGGATATTATTTACCTTGCCAAACAGGCCGATCTCTTACAGAAACATTATTATTTCCCTCAAGATGCTGAATGGGCGAAAGATGCCAAGGGAGTTATTTATCTAATTCAAACACGACCAGTTACGGCGATGGAGCCTCAATCAAAAGAAGCCAAGGCGAATATTGTTAAAACTGGGGCAGAACTGATGGGTAGCGCTGCCACGCCCATTCTTACAGGTACTTCTGCAAGTCCTGGGATCGGAACAGGTAGAGTCAAGATTTTAAAAAGTCCCAAAGAGATTTCTAGAGTTAAAGACGGTGATGTTTTGGTGACTGTGATGACCTCTCCCGATTATGTCCCGGCGATGAAAAAAGCTTCAGCGATTATTACCGATGAGGGGGGTATGACTTCACACGCGGCCATTGTTTCAAGAGAGTTGGGAATCCCTTGTATCGTCGGGGCAAAAGTGGCTACAGAGAAACTTTTGGAGAACCAACTAGTTACTGTTGATGGTGGAAAAGGAGTGATTTATCTTGGAGGAAATATCAAAATTGAGAAAAGTGAGAAAGTTGCCAAAGAAGCTGAGAAGGATTCATCCAAAAAAACCGCTACTAAGATATATGTTAATTTAGCTGAACCGGAAAGAGCCAGCGAGATCGCTAAGCTCAACGTCGATGGGGTAGGCCTTTTAAGAGCTGAGTTTATGATGGCAAATATTGGGATTCACCCTAAAGAATCCATCAGACTGAAAAAACAAGCCGACTATATTGATAAACTCTGTGATGGCATAAAAACATTTTGTAAGGCTTTCTATCCTAGACCAGTTGTTTATAGGGCTTCTGACTTTAAAACCAACGAATATCGAGCCCTAGAAGGCGGTAAAAGGTGGGAACCGGTAGAACCCAATCCTCTTTTAGGCTTTAGAGGGGCCTATCGTTATGTTTCCAATCAGGAAGTATTTACTTTGGAGCTGAAGGCCTTAAAGAAGGTCCTCGGTGAATACAACAATCTCCACCTGATGATTCCTTTTGTTCGTTCACCGAATGAATTACAGTCCGTTAAGAAAGTTGTGGCGTCTGAGGGGCTATTTACCCATACGGCCTTTAAGTTTTTAATGATGGTTGAGCTTCCAGTTAATGTAATCTCTCTTGAGGATTTTATTGCCGTTGGAATTGATGGCGTATCCATAGGTTCGAACGACTTAACCATGCTGATTACCGGTACAGATAGAGACAACTCAGAAGTTGCTGAAACCTTCGATGAACGTTCCCCAGCTGTGGAATGGGCGCTCAAACGAACTATAAAAATCTGTAATAGAAATGGAATTACCTCTTCAATTTGTGGCCAGGCTCCCTCTGTGTATGACGATTTTTGTGAAAAATTGGTGGAATGGGGGGTAACTAGTATTTCGGTTAACCCGGATGCTGTGGGAAGAGTACGTGAGGTTGTTTATAACTCAGAGAAAAAAATGGTTAGCAAAGGAAAATTGTAAAATAAAATTTAAGTATGGCAAAAATACAAAAAATTTGGGCAAGGGAGATCCTGGATTCAAGGGCTACTCCCACTCTCGAGGCTGCTTGTCAGCTAGATTCAGGCCATATTTCAGTGTCTTCTGTCCCTTCAGGGGCTTCAACCGGATCTCATGAAGCCTTGGAGTTAAGAGACAATGACCCCCTTAGATATAAAGGAAAAGGTGTTTTAAATGCAGTTAATAATGTTAATACTATCTTAGGCCCGGCTCTTGAGGGGCGCGACCCTTCTAATATTTATGACATCGATGCTGTTCTTTTATCCAAAGACGGAACGGAGAATAAATCTAAAATGGGAGCCAATGCCACCTTGGCAGTTTCAGAAGCCGTAGCCAAAGCTGGAGCAATGGCTAACGGCAAGAGTTTGTATGTATGGGTGGCGATGCTGGCCGGTGCCATAGGGCTTAAACCTGTCCTAAAAATCCCCAGTCCTCTTTTTAACATGATAAACGGCGGTATGCACGGAGCAGGAAATTTAGATTTCCAGGAATTCCATTTAGTACCATCCTCAACGAAATCCTATTCGGATGGCCTGAGACTGGCTGCTGAGGTCTATGCCACTCTAGGAAAAGAACTTGAGCAAAAAGGAGCAATACACTCCGTAGGTGACGAGGGGGGTTTTGCCCCTAATCTTTTTACTAATATGGATGCTTTCGAGATTTTAGTAGCCTCGATTAAGGATGCAGGCTATAACTTAGGCAGGGAGGTTTCACTAAGTCTGGATGTGGCGGCCTCATCTTTTTATAAAGGTGGTAAATATCAAATAAGAGACAAGACTTCACCTATGGATGAGGCTGGAATGATGGAATATTACAAAACACTAAATGAACAGTACCGTCTTTCACTCCTTGAGGACCCCTTCCAGGAGGACGAGTGGGACAGTTGGGTCAAGTTAACTAAGAATATGGGTGACCAAATGATAATAGTAGGTGACGATCTTTTGGTAACTGATCCCAAGAGAGTAGAAAAGGCCATTAAAATGAAAGCTTGTAACGGGATTTTGATCAAACCTAACCAGATCGGTACGATTTCAGAAACCTTGAAGGTTATTAAGATTGCCAAGGATGCCGGTTGGAAGGTAATCGTATCTCATCGCTCAGGAGAATCGAACGACTGGTTTATTGCTGATTTTGCCGTTGGGGTTGGAGCGGACTTTGTGAAATTCGGTGCGCCTTGTAGGGGAGAGCGTGTAGCTAAATATAATCGCCTTCTAAGTATTGAGTCTGAACTGTCCTATGTCGTGCCGGCTCAGACACCAATAGTTTAAAAATGGACTTCGAAAAAAATAAAACCGTTATTTTGGCGATACTTGATGGTTGGGGCATTGCTCCTCCTGGAGCCGGCAATGCTTTATCTCTTGCTAAGACCGTCAATTTCAATCGTTTATGGTATTCCTTTCCCCATACCCAGCTTATCGCTTCTGGGGAATCTGTCGGCCTTCCTAGAGACGAAGTGGGTAATACCGAAACAGGGCACCTTAATTTGGGTGCCGGGAGAATCGTCTACCAGGATTTAGAGAGAATTAATATGTCGGTAGCTGACGGTAGTTTTTTTGAGAATAAAGTAATTGATGAGGCTTTTGCTTATGCCCAAACTCACAATTCCAACATCCACTATTTAGGTCTGGTGGGGGCAGGAGGAGTCCATTCTAGTATGGAACATCTCTATGCTCTAATAAGATATGCCAAGAATAAGAATTTTACACGGCTTTTCTTGCATCTAATTACCGATGGTCGTGATTCTCCACCAACTTCCTCTGAAACTTATCTAAATAAAGTCAGAGAAGTTACTGCTCGCGAAAATGTAGGCCAAATAGCTTCAATCATGGGACGTTACTGGGCAATGGATCGGGATCGTAGGTGGGATAGAACAGAAAAAGCTTACAACGCCTTAGTTTTAGGTGAAGGTATGCTAGTTAAAACTCCGGAAGAGGCCACCAAACTATCGTATTCAGAAGGCAAGACTGATGAATTTATCGAGCCTTCGTTGATCACAGATGCCAATGGCAAACCCTTGGCTCTTATTGCCGATAATGATGTAGTTATCTTTTTTAATTTTAGAATAGATAGACCCCGACAGCTAACCAGTGCTTTCATTGTCAATGATTTTTCTGATGCCAGTGTGGCTTTGGACTTTGATCCTTACCTCGAACGCTACGCCAAAACCCATTTGGCAGCTAAAGTTAGCACCTATCAGCAGGTTTTCACAAGGAAAAAGAAACTTAATAACCTTTATTTTGCGACTATGACTCAGTATTCAAAAACTTTGGTTGAGGCGGGAGCCAAAGTGATTTTTCCACCAGACAGGGTTGACATGCCTTTGGGTAGAGTCATTTCTGAGGGCGGTTTAAGGCAGCTCAGAATTTCGGAGTCTGAAAAAGAGAGGTTTGTCACTTTTTATTTTGACGGACAAAGGGAGGTTGCCTTCCCTGGAGAAGAAAAAATCATAGTTCCTTCACCCAATGTTGCGACATATGACCTCAAGCCTGAGATGTCAGCTTTTGAAACTACCGCTAAACTAATGGAAATCCTCAAGTCTGGTGATCCTTACTCTTTTATCCTTATTAATTTCGCTAATCCTGATATGGTGGGTCACACCGGAAACATTGGTTCAGCCGTAGCAGCCTGTGAGGCAGTTGATGAATGCATAGGTAAAATTGCCAATTACGTTCTGGCTTTTGGAGGGACCCTGCTTCTTGCTGCTGATCATGGAAACGTGGAAGAGATGATTAACCTACGTACAGGACAAATTGATACTGAACATAATGTTAATCCGGTTCCTTTTGTGGCTGTAGATAAAAGATATTTAGCTAAGTCACAAACCGTACCGGTTGGAATTTTAGCCGATGTTGCCCCTACAGTTCTTAACTTATTAGGTATCCAGGTACCAAGTATTATGACTGGCAAAAATCTGCTTCAGGACGTAGTGCCAAACAAAAATAGTGGAGATTATGAAGGTTAATTACTCTGATATCTTCTGACTAAACCTACAACTTTTCCTTGGATGCGTACGTTTCTAACAAAAATGGGTTGCATTTTGGAGTTGGCTGGCTCAAGCCTAATACGGGTTGCTTCTTTGAAGAAACGCTTAAGGGTAGCCATTCCGTTATCAAGCATGGCGACAACAATGTCCCCATTATTGGCATTTTGGGATTGCTGGATAACGACAAAGTCCCCGTCTCTGATCTGTTCTTCAATCATTGAGTCGCCCTTAACCTGGAGAACATAAACGCGCCTGGTATCACTGGCGAATTCCGGAGGGATACTAATCTTGGCATTAGGATCATTAAAGGTCTGAATGGGAAGACCAGCGGCAATAATTCCCATAATAGGCACTTCAATGCCTTGGGGAGAATAATCGATGTCTTCATTTAAGAGTTTGATGTATCTATTTCTCCCACCATGTTTTTTGATCAGCCCTTTGGCTTCAAGAGTTTGAAGATGTTCGTGAACGGTAGCTAAGGATGAAACACCGATGGCGTCAGCAATTTGTCTCAGTGTCGGGGCAGTGCCATACTTTTGAATATGTTGTTTTAAGAAGTCTAAAATTATCGCTTGTTTTTTGTATAATATTGGTGCCATAATTTATAATAACTTTATACAAACATTTACCGAAATAGTCAACTAGAACTAAATGTATAATATTAGATAGATTTATGAAATTTAAACTTCATTCCAACTATACACCTATTCCTGATCAGGAGCAGGCAATTAATAAACTGGCTGAGGGGATTGACAAGGGACTTGATTACCAAGTTCTTCTTGGTGTGACCGGATCTGGAAAGACTTTTACCATTGCTAATCTGATTGAGAAACTGCAAAGGCCAACTCTTATTATTTCTCACAACAAAACTCTAGCAGCTCAGTTGTATCAGGAGTTTAAAAGCTTCTTTCCTGATAACGCCGTTTCTTACTTTGTTTCCTATTATGATTATTATCAGCCTGAAGCCTATATCCCTTCTACAGATACTTATATAGAAAAAGATTCGTCTATTAATGAACTGATCGATAAACTAAGGCTCGCTGCCACCACCAATCTTTTAACCAGAAAGGACACTATCATTGTTGCTTCTGTTTCCTGTATCTACAATATTGGCTCTCCTAAGGAATACGGACATTTTATCTTTGAGTTCTCAGAGGGAATGAAGGTCACCCGCGAACAAATAATTGATAGGGTCTTAGATCTGCAGTATGAAAGAAGCGATTTTGGTTTCCACAGGGGAACTTTTAGAGTTAGGGGAGACATCATTGATATTTATCCTGCTTACCAGGATGAGGGGATTAGGATTCAATTGGGGCCTGACACGATTAAAAAGATCGAAATCATTGATACGGTGTCCGGCGAGGTTATTAATAGTCAGACTGCTCCCATTTCAAACTATGTTCTCTACCCTGCCAAACATTTTATGACGGATCCCAAAGAACATCAGGATGTTTTTAAGAAGATTGAAGATGATATGAACCAGAGGGTTGCCTACTTTAAGAAAAAGGGTGACTTATTATCAGCTAACAGAATAAAACAAAAAGTAAGTTATGACTTGGAGATGATTAAAGAATTTGGATATGTTAAAGGCATAGAAAACTACTCTAGGTACTTTGATGGTCGACAGCCAGGGGATGCTCCATATTCACTTCTTGATTACTTTAATGAGCCATTTGGTAAAAACTGGCTGACAGTTATTGACGAGAGCCATATGACTTTTTCTCAAGTAAGAGGGATGTATAACGGTGACTTTGCCAGAAAAGAGACCCTCATCAATTATGGGTTTAGGCTTCCTGCGGCCATAGACAATAGACCCTTAAAATTTGAGGAATTTATGCGAAGAATTCCTAATTTTATCGCTACCTCTGCCACTCCCGCAGAGTGGGAACTGAACATGGCAAAAGAGTCTGCCACTGAACACAAGGCTCCTTCTGGAGTTGTAGAACAGCTTCTGAGGCCTACTGGAATACCTGACCCTGAGGTTGAGATAAGACCGATTAAAAACCAAGTTGCGGATGTTATTAGTGAGATCAAAATTCAGGTAGCAAAAAAGCAAAGAACTTTAGTTACTACTCTCACCAAACAAACAGCTGAGGATCTATCCACCTACCTGGGTGAACAGGGGCTTAAAGTGCACTACCTGCACTCAGACGTCAAGACTTTGGACCGTACCGATATCTTGGATGATCTAAGAGAAGGCAAGTATGACGTACTGGTAGGAATTAACCTTTTAAGAGAAGGGTTGGATCTTCCGGAAGTGTCCCTGGTAGCTATTTTGGATGCTGATAAAGAAGGATTTCTTAGAAGTGATGTGACCCTCATCCAGACCATGGGTAGAGCAGCCAGGCATGTGGAGGGCAGAGTTATTATGTATGCCGATACTATTACAGGTTCGATGGAAAGAGCTCTTTCTGAAGTAAAAAGAAGGAGAGAATATCAGATAAAGATGAATAAAAAATATGGTATTACTCCCAAATCAATTCAAAAGCCAATTAGGGAAAAGGTGGTCGATAGAGAAATAAAAGAAACCGATTTAGAGAGAGCTTTTGGTAAAAAAGAATCAACTTTCATGAAACTACCACATATAGATATTGAAGGACTAACTCCGATGGATAAAAAAAGGCTAATAATCAGGCTTCGACGCGAAATGGCTCTAGCTGCACAGGACTTAAACTTTGAACTGGCTATTGAGATTAGAGATAAAATTAAGGAGTTAGTATAGTTTCTTTAGGTTTCTGATTGCTCGAGATAGTAACAGTTCGGCGCTTCTTTCTTCCTTATCGACATCCGATAAAACTTCCACAGCTAAAACATCTGGGGCGATATGATTACCTTTTACTCTCGATCTTATTTCCCCTCGAATTACTTGATAAGCGTATTTATTATCTACTACTAATAGATTAACCTCTCTGGGTCGTCTCTTTCTACCTACTCCTGCCGATGTACTTACGAAAGAAACATATCTACATCTTTGATGGACTGGGTCGTCTCTTTTAGCTTCTTCCTCCAAATCTTGTCGTAAAGCACGATAATATTCCCTTAATTCAATCTCATCATCTTGCATCGAGAATTCTTGGTTGTTATGAAAATTTTCAGCACTCATGCCTATCCTGGAAAGTATATTATTCCCGAAGAAAATACAATACTATACTTTATATAGGTGCTATAATACCTAGGCCATCGGTAATCCGACGGGGTTCTGGCGTGCACGGAATATGGATAACTACATTAAAGTCAGAGGTGCAAGACAGCATAATCTTAAAAACATTGATTTGGATATTCCCAAGAACAAATTAGTTGTTCTTACGGGAGTTTCTGGCAGTGGAAAATCATCCTTAGCTTTTGACACTATTTATGCTGAGGGACAAAGAAGGTATGTAGAATCGCTCTCCACCTACGCTCGTCAGTTCTTGGGGGTAATGGATAAGCCGGATGTAGATACTATTGAAGGCCTTTCTCCTGCCATTTCTATTGATCAGAAAACTACTTCAAGAAACCCCCGTTCCACAGTAGGAACAGTAACAGAAGTCTACGACTACTTAAGGCTTTTATTTGCCCGTATTGGACATCCGCACTGTCCTAACTGTGGACGGGAAATTTCACACCAGAGCTTAGACCAAATTGTTGAAAAATCGCTGAAAGTTATTATTGAGGAAACAGGGAAAAATAAAATAGGCCGTTTCATGATCCTTTCTCCCATGGTCAGGGATAGAAAAGGAGAGTTCTCAGCTCTTTTTGATAACTTAAAAGCAAAAGGCTTTAGGCAAGTGAGGGTAGATGGACAGATTAGGGATACTTCGGAGGATTTATTCCTTATCAAAACTAATAAACACACTATTGAGGCGGTGATAGATAAAATGAGTTTAGGAACACCCAATATCAAAGACAAGGTTTTTATTGAGAACCTTAAATCCAGACTAACAGATTCTATTCAACAGGCCCTTAATCTTTCTGAAGGGAGTATTGTTTTAGCTGAGATTAAAGATAAAGGTTTTGAAATCCCTGAGTATCCTAAAGAGTTTGTTAATCACTTATTCTCTGAGCGTTTTGCCTGTCCGGTGGACAACATTGAACTTCCGGAGATTGAACCTAGAACTTTTTCTTTTAATTCTCCACATGGGGCATGTCCGGGGTGTACCGGACTAGGGAAAATCCTCAAAGTAGAGCCTGAACTTATCTTTGCCCTAGAGCTTTCCATCACCGAAGGGGGAATCTTGCCTTTCTCCAGTATGTTTGAACATGAGACCTGGTACTCAAGAACAATGTTGGTTGTTTGTGAGAAGTTGGGAATTGATCCCAAAGCTGAAATTAAAACCTTGTCTTCCGACCAAATAGATATGCTTCTTTATGGCACAGGTGATGCTCTCTATGAGGTCCACGGAATAAATCGTTGGGGAAAAGAGACCAAGATCTGGCAGAGGTTTATCGGCATAGTTAATGATTTGGAGAGAAGGTACAAGGAATCTACTTCCGATTATGTCAAAGGAGAGATTGAGAAGTATATGCGGGAGAGGGTTTGTGAACAGTGTAACGGGGCCAGACTTAAAAAAGAAGCTTTATCTATTACCATTGATGATAAATCGATCTCCCAGGTAACTGCCATGTCAGTTACTAATACTATTAAGTGGATTGCCGATTTACTGGACAAGGGAGTTGTTAACGTCCGAGAGAAAGAAATTGCTAAACTTATCTTAAAAGAAATTACCGAAAGACTTAATTTTTTAATCTCCGTAGGTCTTGAATACCTGACTTTGGACCGGGTAGCAGGTTCTCTTTCCGGAGGGGAGGCTCAAAGAATAAGACTGGCTTCACAGATAGGATCCGGTTTAACGGGGGTTTTGTATGTTTTGGATGAGCCCACCATTGGCCTTCACCAAAGAGACAATCAAAAATTAATCGATACTCTTAAAAAATTACGTGATTTGGGCAATACCGTGGTCGTTGTTGAGCATGACCGAGAAATGATTGAGCAGGCAGATCATGTTGTTGATTTTGGACCCGGGGCAGGGGATGCGGGAGGAAAACTGGTTGCGGAGGGAACACCACAGGAGATCGCCAGTAACAAAAAATCCATAACTGGGAACTTTCTTTCAGGCAAGAGAAAAATAAATATCACCAGGAATCGCCTTCTAAACGAAAGGCAGGGTGAAATACAACTATTCGGCTGTTCACAATATAATCTTAAAAAGATTGATGTTACTTTTCCCTTAGGCAAATTAGTTGCCATAACTGGCGTTTCAGGATCTGGTAAATCAACGCTCTTGGTGGAGACTCTCTATCCGGCACTTTTCAGCCACTTTAATCCCGGCTACAGGGGAGATGTGGGGAAGTTCTCAAGGCTTGAAGGTAAAGAGGAAGTTGATAAAGTCATTCTAATTGATCAATCTCCCATAGGAAGAACTCCCAGAAGTAACCCAGCCACATATACTGGTTTATTTGATCCTATTAGGGATGTGTTTGCCATGACCCGAGAGGCCAGGGGGATGGGTTTTAAGAAGGGTAGGTTCTCCTTTAATGTCAAAGGAGGGCGTTGTGAAGCCTGTGAGGGTCAGGGACAGATTAAAATTGAGATGCAATTCATGAGTGACATTTGGATCACCTGTGATGTCTGCCAAGGAAGAAGATATAACTCCCCAACCTTAGATGTTACCTTTAGAGGGAAAAGCATTTCGGAAGTTTTAGATCTGACAGTAGATGATGCTCTAGAGGTATTTCATGCACATAACCAAATCATGACCAAACTGGAAACCCTAAAAGAGGTTGGCTTGGGTTATGTTAAACTCGGTCAGCCTGCAACAACCCTCTCAGGTGGGGAAGCACAAAGGGTAAAACTAGCAACAGAACTATCCAAAAAAGCAACCGGTAAGACAGTTTATATCCTAGATGAGCCAACCACAGGATTACACTTTGCGGATGTAGAAAGACTACTAAAAGTTCTAAGACTTCTAGTAGATAAAGGAAATAGTGTGTTTTTGATTGAACACAATTTAGATGTGATTAACAATGCAGATTGGGTAATTGATATGGGTCCTGAAGGTGGGGATGGCGGTGGCGAAATAGTAGCTCAGGGGACACCTCAAGACATTAAAAAAGCTAAAAAGTCATATACAGCAAAGTATCTTTAGTTTTTTTACCAAAAAAAACCCGAAAGCGTAAAAATAAAAATTACTTTCGGGTTTAGTTGCCCTATTGCCATTTAGTTATATTATTGTTATCTCGTAAGATCCTTTATATTCGAGAACAATTTCGGCGTGTTTTTTGATTTTATTTGTTCCAATTCGTTCCTGTTTTTCGTTGTAGATCGGTTCTTCCTTTTCTATGTAATTTGCTTTGTAAGTTAAAGATACCGGATCCTCAGTGTATCCCGAAATAAGGAACTCGAGGGTTTTTATGTTTGATCCACTAGCCAATGCTAAAGCAATATCTTGCATTAAAATACGAGCCTGATCAGTACCTTCGTTGCCTTTAGCCAATCTGTTATTTAGATTGCAAAAACTTTTCCTCACTCGGTTTTCGGAAATATTTGTGATGTTATTAAATACCGCTTCGGATAGATCAGGTAGAGCTACTAAATTGCTAATAAAAACGGCTAAAGTAGCGATAGGGAGTATAAGCGCAAAAACTCTGATTACATCCCTTACCCAAGGTATCCATTTACTATCAAGGGCTACAAAATAAACAAAGAGTAAACATATTGAACAGAAAAGTAAACTCAATGCGGTGGTAAGGATATCTTTTTTATAATGAGTAATATAGAACACGTCTCGCCTCCAAGTAGTAGAATCACTTGTTCCGCCTTCTGAGCAAATCACTCAAGCGGATTAAATTTGGAATCGTATGTAAGAGAGCAATAGGATCAACTGAAAGTAATAGTAACACAACTATAGGCTAAAGTCAAGCTATTTTACCCTTTTTATAACTACGTTGAGGCTGATATACTGTTTCTATGCGTAGGTTTATAGGTTTAATCATTGCTTTTATTTACTTCTTTTTTTTCCCAGTCTCTACACACGCAGAGGGGGAGTTTTTAATCAATTCCACAGTTACATATTCTGTTAATGAAACTAAAGGGGTGCATGTCGTTCATGACATTACTCTTGAGAACACTTATCCGACCCTTTATGCCAAAAGTTACTCCCTGGATCTTATTAACATAAAACCTAAAGACGTTAAGGCGCTTTATAACGGAGAAGTGATAACTAACGCCGTTTCCGATAATCAAGGAACACTAACCATAACAGTGGAGTTTCCCGATTCTTTGGTAGGCAAAGGAGCTAAGCGCAACTTCCAAATAGAATTTGATGTAGATTCCTTTACTGAGAAAAATGGGGAGGTTTGGGAGGTATCTATTCCCAAGCTTGGGGCACCTGAGAACTTTCGTTCATATAACGTTGTTCTTAAAATCCCTAAATCTTTTGGAGATCTTTCCTACATTACTCCTGATCCGCAATCAAGAAGTACGAATGATAGTGAATATGTTTTCGAATTCAACAAAGAAGCGGTTTCAGCTTCAGGGATTAAAGCCGGTTTTGGCCAGTTTCAAGTGTTTAGCTACACTCTAAACTACCATCTGGAAAACCCCCTAAATTCGGACTCCGATGTAGAGATAGCTCTTCCTCCAGATACGGCTTTTCAGAAAATATACATCGACAATCTAAATCCCAAACCTGCAAAGATTGAAGTTGATGAAGATGGCAACTGGATAGCTACTTACAAGCTTACCAGACGGCAAAGGCTGGACGTTTTAACTTCTGGTACAGCCCAGCTGTTTGCCTCTCCAAGAGAAATTGCCACAACAGCAAATGAAGTTTTGGCTAAGAATCTTCTTCCCCAGACTTACTGGGAGTCGGAGAGTCCCGAAATAGTAGGTTTAGCTAGACAGTACAAAACAGCCAGAGAAATCTATAACTTCGTAATCGATAAATTAAGCTACGACTATGACCGGGTTAAACCTAACGTCCAGCGCCTGGGAGCGCTAGAGGTCCTTAAAAACCCCGCCTCAGCCATCTGTATGGAGTTTACTGACCTTTTTATAGCTATCTCACGGGCTGCTGGGATTCCTGCCAGGGAAGTAAATGGATATGCTTATACTGAAAACCCGGAAATAAAACCTCTCTCCATGGTATCTGATGTCCTACATGCTTGGCCAGAATATTGGGATAGTACTAAAAAGCTTTGGATCCCGGTAGACCCTACTTGGCAAGATACCACCGGAGGAGCGGATTTTTTTAACAAGCTTGATCTTAGGCATTTTACTTTTGTGGTCCACGGAGTCGATTCTACAAAGCCCTACGCTCCTGGATCATATAAACTTGGTGCCAATCCTCAGAAAGATGTCTTTGTTAACTTCGGGCACCTTTCAGACAATAATTCTACCCAAAACTTCACCATTAAGGCTAAGGTGGTTACAAAAATTCCTCTTCTTTCTTATAAAATTGCCGTAGAGGTCATTAATAATGGCGGTGCAGCTGTTTACAATAAAGACGCCATTGTTTATTTTGATAATCAGAAAAGGTCTACCCATAATTTTGGCTACCTTCTTCCCTTCACCTCTAAAGAATACACGGTTGATATTCCTTTCAGCCTTTTAGGGCTTAAAACACCTCAAACGATAACAGTTTCTTTTATGGACCAGACGACTTCTCTTCCAGGCACAAAAAGTGTTATCATTGTCAGTAATCTTATAGTAGTATTCGTTCTCGTTATTGTTATCTTTCTAGTGGCAATAATAAGATCCAGAAGATTGAGGTTTGCTTTTGCTAGAAATTTTCTAAACGTTTTAAATACTAAATTTACGTATGTTATCCAAAAGCTTAAAGTTAATCCCTTTAAAAAAGGTTAAAAAGTCACTCCCGGAACAACCGGGGGTGTACATCTTTTGGCAAAAACCCAAGCTTCCTCTATATGTAGGGAAAGCCATTAATCTTAAATCCCGCGTGTCCTCATATTTCTCTCCACTGGTGATAGGTAAAACAAAAAAAATGGTCCAGGAGGCCAATTATCTTTCTTTTACCATAACGGCTTCCGAACTGGAGGCCCTACTTTTAGAGGCCAGGATGGTTAGAAAGTTAAATACCCGCTACAACACGCTTTTAAAAGATGATAAGCATCCACTCTATATCAAGATCACCAAGGAAGCCTATCCAAGGGTTCTAACGGCCAGGAAAATTGAAGAAAAAGGAAATATTGCTTTTTTCGGACCCTTTCCTTCTTCAATCCATGTTAAGCGTGTTTTAAAGATGCTAAGAAAAATCTTTCCCTATGCAGACCATAAACCTACTAAAAAAACCTGTCTAAATTACCAGATTGGTCTTTGCAATCCCTGTCCATCTTTTATCGAGAATCAAGCTGATAAAGATATTGCTGAAGCTCTAAGGAGATCTTATTTGAAGAACATAAAAATGATTAACCATATTCTTCAAGGGAGGGTAGGTACTGTTAAAAAAGACCTAGCTAAAGAAATTGATAAGCTGTCTAAAGGTGAATTATTCGAGGAGGCTCTGGAAGTTAGGAATAAACTAGATAGCCTTAATTACATTACCCAACCAAGACAGGAAATTGAGAGTTTTATGGACAATCCCAATTTCATTGAAGATGTAAGACAAAAAGAACTCGGTTCGTTAAAACGGATTCTTAATCAATTTATACCTGTTAAGAGCCTTAAACGTATCGAGTGTTTTGATGTAGCCCACTTCTCAGGAAAGCAAACCACCTCTTCCATGGTGGTCTTTATAGACGGTAATGAGGATAAGAGCCTTTATAAGCATTTCAGAATAAGGCAAGAGGCTAAGGGAGATGACACTAAAAGCCTGGAAGAAGTGGTCACAAGAAGACTTAAGCACCTACAAGATTGGGGAACTCCCGACTTGGTGGTTGTTGATGGAGGAAAACCTCAGGTAGGAGTCTTCTACAGAATTTTTTCCCAACATAATATTCATACGATCGGTATTGCTAAAAGGCATGAAACTCTAGTCATTCCCAAAAAAGTTGAGGGTCAACTTAGGTTTGAAAGTATTGTTCTTCCCAGAAGCGAGGCCAAAAATCTCATCCAAAGACTGCGAAATGAGGCGCACAGATTTGCCCAGAGATATCACCATCTTCTTTTTAAGAAAGAACTAATCCAGGACTTTGACTAACGACATTTTTTTGTCATATACTAAATGTAATGAAAAGAATTCTTAAACTCTTCCTAATAGAGTTAGCTACTCTTTACCTCATTAGTTCGGTAGTTAAAGGATTGGTTTTTGAAAAAGGTATAGAAACCGTTCTCCTTACGGCGGGTGGTCTTACTGTTGCGGCATATCTGGTTAAACCAATCATTAACGTCCTGCTTCTACCTATTAACCTGCTTACTTTTGGTTTATTCAGATGGCTTTCTTCAGCAATCGCTCTTTACCTGGTGACCTTGGTCGTTCCAGGGTTTAAAGTAACTAGTTTTGCTTTCTCAGGCCTCTCTACCCAATGGATGGATATTCCATCACTTAATTTCGAAGGGATTTTGGCTTTCATTGCTTTTTCCTTTTTGATTTCCCTTTCAGTTTCGATCCTCCACTGGATAGTTAAGTAACCTGCAGTTTACAAATCAGCTTGGTTTAGAGGTATAATAGTGTCATGAAGACAGCTATTACGATCCTACAGATTGTCGTTTCGATTCTTTTGATTCTTATTATTACGATTCAAACCAAAGGTGGAGGTTTGGGAAGATCTTTTGGTCCCGGAAGCGGGGTTAGCTTTAAAAGAAGGGGATTGGAACAACTTATTTTTAAGCTCACTTTTGTTCTTTCCACTGTGTTTGTCTTGCTATCAATTATTCAATTTTTCGCTTAAATAATGTCGCGATCAATCAGATATTCCATTCGTCTGACCCAAGCGTTCTTCTCAAAATTCAAAGGCTTGATCCTTTTGGGGTTTCTTTTAGGGGTGGTTTTCTTCCTTGTCTTCAGGTTCATCTTTCCTTTGTTTTTAGCGGGGAAGAGTGAAATTATCGGGGTAGTTGGTAAATATAAAGTCGAAACACTCCCCACCAAGATCCTCTCACAAATAGGTAATGGCCTGACCAAGGTAGATGCCACTGGAGCCGTAGAACCGGACTTGGCCATTAGTTGGGATACCTCAGATAAGGGGAAAACTTGGACCTTTAAGCTGGACACTTCCAGAAAATGGCAAGATGGTACAGCAGTGGAAAGTGAAGATATCGTTTACAACTTCAGTGATGCGGATGTGGAGCGCCCGGATAAAGAGACTATTTCCTTCAAGCTTAAAAGTGATTACGCACCTTTTCCTGCCGTTGTCTCCCAACCCGTATTCAAGCAGGGTCTGTTAGGAACCGGGGAGTGGAAGGTAGATAAACTGTCCGTTTCCGGCAATTATGTCCAAACCCTTACTCTTGTAGATGGGGGAAAGAATAAGAGGACATATAAATTCTACCCCACAGAAGACAGGGCCAAGCTGGCCTTAAAGTTAGGACAAGTGCATGTCTTAGAAGGCATTTACAGCTCAACCCCTTTTGATAAATGGAAAACATTAAATGTAATAGGAACTACAGCTTCCGACAAAGTCGTAACTCTGTTTTTTAACACCAAAGACAATGTTCTTTCAGACAAAACGATCAGGCAAGCCTTAAGCTATGCTATTAATAAAGACAGTCTTTCATCTAACCGTGCGGTAAGCCCGATATCTCAAAACTCCTGGGCATTTAACCCTCAAGTAAAACCATACAGCTATGACAAGGAAAGGGCTAAAACCTTGATTTCAGATCTTCCAAGTGAAGTAAAACAAAACTTAAAAGTTGATATCGTGACTACCTACATTCTTCTTCCGGTTGCCGAGCAGATTGCTAAAGATTGGAATGAAATCGGAGTAAAATCTCAGGTTTTGGTATCCTCTGCAATCCCAGCAGAATATCAAAGTTTCCTGGCTATATTTGAGATTCCTAATGACCCTGACCAGTATGCTGTGTGGCACTCAACCCAGTCAGTCAGCAACTTCTCAAAATATCAAAACGCCAGAATAGACAAACTCCTGGAAGATGGAAGGTCTCAACTGGATATGGATGAAAGAAGAAAAATTTATTTGGATTTCCAAAGATTCTTAATGGAAGATGCTCCCGCAGCTTTTCTTTACTACCCAACACTTTATGCAGTAGAAAGAAAATAAAAAAGCGGAGGCTTAAATTTAGAGAAAACCTCCGCTTCTTGAACTAACGAAAAAACATTAGCAACCACAAAACCGTAGTAAGTACCCATGCACAAGATATAAAGATGTTGTAAATCTGTCTGAAACGAAAGTGATAGAAATATATTACGGCAGAGCAACTAACAACTATCGCCAGGCCTATGGGTTTAAAATACACACCCAAAAAGGTTATGATTAACATCAGTACAATCGCGATGATCCCAGTTAAAGCTCCCGAAAAACGGGCAAAGGGCTCGGATTTTTGTGCTTTCTCACGGATACTAGTTGTCTCAAATATTCCCACTAGCCATCCTGATGAGATAAACGACAAAATTACATAAGATAACGGTATTTCAAGGTTCATGCTTTTCTCCTCTATCAGAGCCACTAATTAGGCTAAATTTTGAATATACTAAACTCTTGGCAGTTGCAGATCGTGCAATAGCTTTCACCCAAGTAGTGTGAAATGGATCTATGCCCGCATGAGCAAAGTTCTGCGTTACGTTCTTCTTCCAATGTATGGAAAAATTCTTTTTCGGACTGTTCCAGAACTTTAGTATATTCTTCAGCTTGTTGTCTTTCGTGTTCTTCCCATGCTCGTTCTTCTTCTACCTCGGTTTGGTTTTCAAACAAGGTTAAGGCACGAATATTGGGGTTTATAATTTTACCTACCAATCGACCAAGAATTAGTGCGTGGCAAGCAGAATATACTGCCCCTCCAGGACATGAATTCTCATAATCACAAGCTAGAACATCATTGCTAATGGAATTATCCCTTACGCTCGACCAAAAAAAACCTTGACGATCAAGATAAAGGAGGAGATCAGGGTATTCCTGTTTGAAGTATTCTTTGACAGAATTGTACATTACTAACTCCTTTTGTGTCCGAATTGTAAAAGTATGATTTACTAAAACAAGTAGCATTATAGCTTCGAAAAGTTAAAGAGTCAATGTTATGGGGTATTGGGGTCGGTTAGTAGACTTATTTAGAACCAGACAGGTAGAAATCTGTTTTAATGTTGAGCAGTTACAAACTTCACTTAATAATCTCAACATACAACTTCAAACTCAATAAAGAGAAAGCTTCGTAGAAGTTTGCCATTCTCCCTCGGTCGTAGGCGTTTTAATGTCAGGCCTAGGTACAAATGGAGCTATTTCTATAAATACTTTTTCATAGTCACTCTTTGCCTTACTTAATTTTTTATCAAAGGTTTTAGTAGTTTGTATGGAAGATTTTTTGCTACCCATTTTATTCGGTTCGTCCTGCGGTCGTTACATACGAGTGCTGACTGCTCTCAATACATTTAGCAACTTGATTCGAAACAAAATGATTAAGTCTTACAAATAGCTCGTATGACAGCTTCCAGGTCTTACTATCTATATTAACCCTATCAACCGCTAAACCGCAAGAAGTAGCCTTGTCTCGGTCTATTAAACGACCGTGGGCTTTTGTTTCCTTGGGTGTCAAAAATACGGCAATCTTTTTCTTAATTTCAGCATCACTTAAAGAGGACATCATTCCTGTTTTTAGAGCTTTAACGGCAATATCGCCCGATAAAGAGATTGCATCTTCATATTCCTTAATCTCTCGAGAGTCATACCTAGCCAGTTGTTGTAGATATGGTTGCAAATTCCCTTTAACTTTTGTTGCATCTGCGAAAAGTTGATTATAGCTATCCACAACATTGCATAACGAAAAACGCTTAGGTCTCCCGTCTTCAATTATGGTTAATTGTGGGTCAATTGGCCCCAGTTCGGATGCTGGACCCATAAAAATCTTGCTAGCTCCAAAACCTACCATCGTCGCTGCAGATTTAGCTTTACCAGGAACAATTACCCAATAATCATTCGTACCACTATATTTCCTACAAATGTTTATTATTCTCTCGGCTGCCAACCCGCTTCCACCAGGAGAGCTAAGCAGTAGGGCAATTCCTTTACTGAGGTTTAATTTTTGCAATATGGCTTCTAACATATCAGCGTCATCATCGCTAAGGACAACTGGAAAGCGAAAACTGGTAAAAAGAGTAATTACAGTTCTTCCAATCTCACCTTCTAATTGAGTAATAAGCTTTTTACGGGTTTCGTGTGATTGGTTTTGTTCGTTAAGAACCTGGCCAATAACTGGTATGTTTGATGAGGAAGACATAACCGTATTGTAGCAAATACTGATAATATATGATAAATAAAGATGAAAAAGTAATGAAAAAAATTGTTTTCATAATTGCAGGTGGATTTGAAGAAGCATATACACTTCAGGAAATTGAAAAAATTGAGTCTTTGGCTTTTGACAAAGACTTCTATTACTATGTCAGAGCCCTAGAACAAAATCCTTTATTTGTAACTGCGATTGAAAATGCAAGGAAGAAATTTAACATACCCCCAAATGGCTACCCAAGACAAGAAATAGAAACTCTAAGATTGTACCCTGAAGATACCCACGATGTAAGTTATGTAAGTAAGGAGCTACTTGACCGACAGTTTGAAATACAGAAGTTGGTTGAACAAATAGATAAAGAGTCATTTCTTATCTATAAGACACTTAAGTTAAATAAAGAGATGAAACAAGCTTTAACGGACATAATTTTAGCAAACTCTATTTATTCAACAGGACCTGCGATGCGTATAGAGACAGACGATGATGTTGGTTCTTACCCTGAAAGAGTTGAGGCGGTAATGATTCGTGTGCAAAAAAAGGTTACAAAAAACCAATTATTAAGATTTATTGAAGACAATTGGTCTGGTATTAACAGTGAGTTAAAACATCTTTCTCCATTCTCGCACGCATATATCTCAGATAGAGATAGACTTATTTTGAGATTGAGAGATACCAAAAAATTCTCTTATCGTGAGATAGCTGATGAAATTATAAAAAGTTTAGATATTGATGACCCTGATGCAAAAATTAACGAAGATAGTGTAAAAACTGCATACAAAAGGGCTAAAAGCAAAATTCAATCTTTAGCAAAAGGGTAACAACACCTTGGGGATACAAGTGTTACCAGAAACATTCGTCTTCATAAACCCCTAACACATATTTCTTTAACAATTATCCATATGCTAGTCGTATGACCACGACAAAGCTTAAAAAGAAAACACTGCTATCAGAAGAGGAGGTCGGAAAGCTATGTGACTTTTTTTCTTTGCTAATTCAGATAGATAAGCGTTTAACAAAACCCAATTATGAAAAACAAAATAAGTGAGATTCAAATAGTTCCTATCAAGCCACAAAATGGTTTAATCGCTTTTGCGAGTCTTGTTTTAGATGGAAATCTATATTTAGGCTCCATTGGCATCATGACCCGCCTTAATGGCGGTTATAGGCTCACATACCCCACCAAAACCGTCGGTTCAAGAGAAATGAACATTTACTACCCAATAAACAAAGAGTCTGCGGTAGCCATAGAAAAGGAGGTAATTAAACGGCTTGAAGAAGTAATGAAAAACGAAAATGTTAGACACAATCAAATTAACAATTCCTAGCAAAATGTGTAGCTTTTTAGATACAAAAATGTTTTTACCAGAAAATACAAACGCCCTTAGAGGTTATAAAACTTTTGTGCAAAATCCGACTAAATCAGAATTGCTTCGTGGTGTCTACAAACCAAGATTAACGATAACCAACAGGTTTAATACTTTTGGGCGTTCCGAATGGACGCTTTCTATCGAGCTTTCATTACCTAAACTTTTATATAGAAATAATTTTGACGAGCTGTCTGATAATGACTTCCCGGAAGTGATTGAATTACTTCAAAGTAGGTTAAAAGAAATGGGCGTCAAAATCTTTACGGCAATTCTTGAAAAAGCACCGGTATCAAGTGTTCATTACTCAAAGAATATACCATTAACGGACGGCTCAACCCCGCACTACTACATAAGTAAGATAAAAGACGCCAATGTGCCACTTCTGCTTGATGTCAACGAATCAAGCTATCAAAATGACGGATGCGGGTTCAAATGGCACGCAAACTCATATGAGGTTGCTTTCTACGACAAAATTCACGATTTAGGCAAAGCAAAAATCAGTGATAAACGAGCTTTTGAAAATGACAACTCTTTACAACTCGATTTGTTCGAAGCATTTCAGGAAAGAAAGCAGTTTGAGGTTTTGCGTATGGAAGTCAGGCTGAACAACAGGCAAAAAACACGCAAACTATTCAAAACGCTTGGAATAAGGGCAGAGTTGAACTTTAGTGAGGTATTCAGCACAGGCATATCAAGAAAGGTGCTACTCTATTATATTGATGAGATGGCAAAACGAAGACCGATAATTATGGACAGCTCGGCTAACCCAAAGGACTTTCTTGCCAGCCTGATTGTAGAAAACCCAACACTCGGTTTGCGAAAGACTTTTGCTATATGCGGCCTCAAACAGGCACTTGAGGCAATGGATATTAGAGAGCTAAGGGGTATGTTCGAAAAATACGGCAATCGAAGTTGGTCAAAGTTTATTTCTGAATCCAATAGCATCAAGATAAAAAGGTTAAATGACCCATTTGCATTTATTCGCTCAAATATAGAAACCTTTATGCCATTAAAGTTAGTTGATTTCCAGGGTAAAATGATAAATAATGATAAATATGACTGATATGAAACTTACAGATAAACTGCTTGACATATTTGGTTGGATTTGGACATTCTTTTTATGTTGCCTTGCACTTCCTGTTGGCTTAGGTCTTGCCTGGTTAATAGTCGGTGCACTAAGTGAGATATTAGATAAAATTTACTTTGCTGTTCACCAAGCTCCTATATACCCATATTTGTTTTATGCTGTTTCAATAATCTCGGGTATATTTCTTAAGATGTGGTTAGATAGAAAATATAAGCAAAATGAGTAAAGAACGATACTATTCAATCAAAGAGGTATCCAAAATGCTAAAGGTGGCATATCTGACTGTTTATCGCTGGATAAAAAGTGGGAAGCTTAAATCCAGCAAGGCGGGTAAACAATACAGAATTAAAAGGACAGAACTAGAAGTGTTTACAAAATTAAAATGAAGGAAACTTTAGAAACTATACAAACCATTTTCCTCCTACCTTATATTGTGATAAGGGCTCTCTATGTAATCTTTTTAGACATTGTAATAAAAAGTAAAATAAATGCAGACGACTTAGAACATAGACGGTTTCCATATATATTTTCTGGATTTATCTGGTTGTCAATGATTTTTTGGTTTTTTTATCAAAGCCAATTTACTTCTATCACTTATGTATATGCTTGCCCATCTGACGATAATAGTAGTAAGTGTTATAAGGTGCGTGCTGATTATGTTCCTAAGGATTGTGAAGACACGGAATGGGACACAAGGGGAGCTCATGGTGGCAGTTGTACTGGGCCTTATATAGATAAAATATATTTTGAAAATGGTGGATATATAAGTTTCGATTACTGCGATATAGAGAGTGACGATAAATGGATTTGCTATTCAGCAGACGAGGAAGATGGTACTTGGGAAATACAGTTCTCGGAAGTTGTTAAAGTTAAAAAATGAATGCAATTATAATTTCACGAGTATCAACTGAAGAGCAAAAGGAAGCTGGAAATTCGCTCCCGGCACAGACAGCAAGGCTTGAGCGTTATTGCCAGAATAAGGGCTTTGAGATTATCAAAAAATTTAGTTTCGATGAGAGTGCCTACAAAGACAATCGAGCGGACTTTGATAAAATACTCGACTATGTTATTGAGCAAAAAGAGCTTGTGGCTGTATGTTTTGACAAAGTAGACAGACTTTCTCGGAATATCTTTGATATAAGGGTTTCCACTCTTTACGAAAAAGCATTAAACGACCAAATAGAACTTCATTTCGTCTCAGATGGCCAAGTTATAAACAGCAAAATATCTGCTGTTGAGAAGTTTCAGTTTGGTATAAGTCTTGGGCTTGCTAAATACTACTCTGATGCTATCAGCGACAATGTAAAGCGTGTCTATGAGCAAAAGCTCAGACTTGGTCAGTGGCCACACAAAGCACCTTTCGGATATAAGAATATAACGCTTCGTGATGGCAAAAAAGACATTGTGTTTGATGAGTTCAGGTCTGAAATAGCAAAAAAGATTTTTGAATGGTACGCATCCGGGGCATACTCTATTTTAACAATAAGCCAAAAGCTCAAGAAAGATTATAATATCAGCCTCAATAAGGGCTATGTCGCTCTGCTTCTTGAAAATCCGTTCTATTGCGGAACTATGGTCTGGCACGGCAGTCCTTACCCTCACAAATACCAATGCTTGATTAGCCAAGAGCTTTTTGACAAAGTCCGGGAAGTAAAACTTGGACATAACAAAAAACACTTCAAATACGCTGGCAAGCCTTATATTTATCGCGGATTGCTTCGATGTGAGCATTGTGGACGCTCCATAACACCTGAAATGCACAAGGGGCATATCTACTATCATTGCACGCAGTCGAACGGCAAGCATGATGCCAAATGGGTTAGAGAAGAGGTTATTACAGAAGAGATAGGTCAATTTTTCAAAAACATAGAAGTACCCGGGAAACACATTGAGCAAATACTTAGTTCGCTAAAAGAAACACACGAGGGCAAAATGGAATTTCATAATAAGCAGTATGCAGTGCTTACTTCAAGGAAGAAGGAAATAACGACAAGCCTAGATAGTTTGTATCTCGATAAACTGAAAGGGAGTATTACTGACAGCATCTACACCAAATTCTTCACACACCTCAAAGAAGAAGGAGCCGAAGTTGATAGTAAGCTATCAGCACTTCAAAACGCACAGGATAACTACTACATCACGGCTAATTACATCCTAGAATTGTCAAAACGGGCTTATAAGTTATTCTTAAGTTCTGAAATGGAAGAAAGAAGGCAACTTTTGAAATTAGTATTTCAGAACCTCACCATAGATGGTAAAAAAGTCCGTATTCAAGCTCAAAAACCCTTTGATACAATCTTCAAATATGCCAATAGTCTCTCTTGGGGTGGGTGACGAGACTCGAACTCGCGACTTCCACTTCCACAAAGTGGCGCTCTAACCAACTGAGCTACACCCACCAGGAACAGTATGTATTTTATCAAATTAATCCCTTTTACCCAAATTGGTGGTTAAACACTACTTAATTGACAATTAACTATTTTTCACTCAAAATGAATGTACTGCCATGAGTGACGACGAGAAAAAAGACAAAAGAGTGAAGATTAAAGTTGAGGAAGAAAGTGTCCCCACAGAAGTTCTTCCTGACGAAAAGCCTGCAGAAGAAGTCAAAACTACGGAAGAGAGTATAGAGTCAGCCAAGGAAGAAGCTCCAAAGGAAGAAAAGACTGAAGAAAAAGTAGAAAAGTCGGCTCCAGAAAACAAAGAAAAAACTTCTTTTTTCATCCTATTTATTTCCTTTTTGATCGGTCTCCTGTTAGGAGCAGGCTTAATTGGAGGATTTTTCTATTACCGCCAGAAGGTGGAGAATGTAGCTACATCAGAAGCTAGCTTGACCCCTATTCCTACATACTCTGCAGAGACTGTGGAGGGTTCTCCAGAAGCATCCGCTTCTGCATCGACCAAGCCAAGCGCAGATTTCTCTAAGTATTCAGTTCAAATCCTTAATGGTTCAGGAATAGCAGGGGAGGCGGGGAAAGTGGAGACTCTCTTGAAAGGTGCAGGCTTTAGTAAGACAACTACCGGTAACGCCAAAGCTTACGATTATGAAGAAACCGAAGTAGCCATGAAAGAATCTGTCTCTAGTTCCATCTTCGATGAAATCTCTTCAGCCCTTTCCAAATATAGCCTTAAGGAAGCCGATACCCTTTCTTCCAGCTCTTCATATGACGTGGTCATTACAGTAGGTTCAACCAAGAAATAACCCCAAGTAGACATGGTTTGATTATGCTACCCTTAAAATAGTAAAATACCTGTTTGCAAGCCGAGGTGGCGGAATGGCAGAC
>Ga0265297_10001771_pt1 | contig 47966 bp, 45 predicted proteins | sample Munlanlwell13791_FD_192502 | JGI IMG/M metagenome (GOLD analysis project Ga0265297, IMG submission 192502) | Leachate microbial communities from a municipal landfill in Southern Ontario, Canada - Leachate well 137-91 | ecosystem: Engineered > Solid waste > Landfill > Unclassified | place...
CGCCAGCGCCCACGCCGGCGGCGCCTGCGCCAGCGCCCTTCAAGCCCAGCCCGCCCGCGGCGGCGACCGGCTTTTCCGGCAGTTGGACCGGCACCTATACCTGCGCCCAGGGCCTGACCGGCATCGACATCATGTTCGATGCACCGGCGAACGGCGAAATCACCGCGGTTTTCTCCTTCTATGCCGTGGCGTCCAATCCGGGTGTGCCGTCCGGCCGCTTCCGAGTCGTGGGCACGGCGCCGGGGCCGGGCGATCGCCAGTTGACGCTGTTTCCCGACGCCTGGATTCAGCGCCCGACCGGCTATGCCATGGTCGGCGTCGAGCTTCAGTTGACACCGGACGGCAAGGCGATGCGCGGCAAGCTCTCGGGCGCGCCGGGCTGCACCACGGCGCTGCTCGGCCGCAACGGCTAGGTCGAGGGGTCAGGGGTGGCGGCCGGCTTCCGCCGCGAAGGCGGCGGCGGCCACTGCCATGTCGACGCCACGGGTCGAATCCGTGTCCACTTCGGCCGATTCGATACCGATGATCTGCCAGCGGCCATCGATCAGGGCGAGGTCGGGGCCGCCCGAATCGCCCTGCACGCTGCCGCACAGGTGGCCGAAGGTATTGTCGTCCCAGGCTTCCATCACCTTGCAGTCGCGCCGGATGGTGACCCGGTCGCCGTCGGATTCGCCATAGCCGATCTGGACGAAGCCGCGACTGCCGCCGCTCAGGGCCTTCAGGCCCCGGCGGTCCAGGCGGGCGATGTCGACGATGCCGGTGACGTCGCCGATGTCGCGGTCGAGTTCCAGGATGGCCCAGTCCAGGCCGTCGATGTCGTTGGTGTCGTTGAATTTCGTCAGGTCGAAGGCGGGCGGCACGAAGGCTTCGACGATCTTCGCCTCGATGGCGTCGCCAGCGTCGCCGTGGCCGGCCAGGAAACTGGAGGGCAGTCGGACCGAGCCGAAATCGTTGAACACGCAATGCGCCGCGGTCAGCACGCTGCGCCGTCCGACCACTGTGCCGGTGCAGAAGCTCGACGGGGAATCGACCAGGCCGATCGCCGAGAGCGGCAGTGGCGGCAGGCCCGCGACATCGGCCGGATCGCCGCCCGGGCGGGCGCCGTGGCGCGGATCCGGCTCGCCTGCGGGCGGGGCGCTGCGGCCCGGCCGCTTGGGCAGGGGGGCCGCGTCCTGGGTGTTGCCGATGGCGCTGCGGCTCAGGGTGCCGCTGTCGCCGAGCGCCGCGGAAGCGCCGACCGTTCCGGCGAGGGCGGCGGCGAACAGCAGAAAGGCGTGGCGGCGGGGCATGACGGAAGGCTTCCTCGGTGGTTGTCGACAGGATCGCCGATGGCACGCCGAAGTCTATGATCCTGGCCACAGGCTGTTAGGATGAATGCAGCATCGGCGGAATGAGCGGCATTCCGCCGATGCTCTAACCTTTCGTTCTGACGCATCTTCGGACGGCGAACCGGATTCAATTCGCTTGAAGATGCTTTAGCACGGGCGAAGAGGAAACGGGATTGAGCAGAGCCTTCGTCAAAGAAGACGATACCGCCGCGGCCGAGGTCGAACTGCCCGCGGTCGCCCCCCACCTGATCAGCCCGGCCGGCCAGCGCGCGCTGGCTGCGCGCCGTGCCGCCCTGGACGGCCAGGAGGGCATGGAGGTGGCCCGCGAAAAGGCTCGGCTCGACGCCCTGCTCGCCGCCGCCACGGTGGTGCCGCCGCTCGCCGCGGTGCCGGATGCCGCCTGTTTCGGCACCGTGGTGACGGTCGAGGACGAGGAGGGGGAGGCCATGGCGGTCGCCCTGGTGGGCGAGCACGAGGCCGATCCTGCCGCCGGGCGCGTCAGTTGCCTGTCGCCGCTCGGCCGGGCGCTGGTCGGGGCGCATGTCGGCGATACCGTGACATGGCGCCGCCCGGCCGGCGACCGTGTCCTCGAAGTGGTCGCCCTCGGCCTGCCGGCGGCGCCATGACGATGTCGGTCGAACAGGCGGTGCTGGCCGTCAACCGGGCCTTCTACGCCGCCTTCCGCCAGCGCGACGCCCGCGCGATGCGCGCCCTCTGGGCGCGGCGGTCGCCGGTCGCCTGCATCCATCCCGGCTGGCCGCCGCTGACCGACCGCACCCAGATTCTGAAATCCTGGACCGACATCCTGGCCAATCCGTCGTCGCCCCAGGTCGTCTGCCACGGTGAACAGGTGCTGATGCTGGGGACCACGGCGGCCATGGTCGTGCTGGTCGAGGTGATCGAGGACCACGCCCTCTCGGCGACCAACATCCTGGTGCTGGAAGACGGCGAATGGCGCCTGGTCCATCATCAGGCGAGTCCGCTCGCCGGCACGCTGCAGGATGAGGGCGACGAAGGGGCGGAGCCCGACGACGACGAGGCACCGCCGGGCGGCCTGCTGCACTAGCTGTTCAGTGGCTCGATCGCCGTCTTCCGCGGGAACAGGCGGCGCAGGCTGTCGAGGCGGAGCGGCACGGTGACCATGGCCCCGGCGTTCCAGCCGGCGGCGAGATCGGCGAGGTTGGCGCTGCCGAACCAGCCGTCTTGGCCGCCCAGCAGGGCGAAGTGATTGGCATCCGCGTCGCCGAGGTCGGAGACATGGCGGGCGGCCGCACCGAAGCCGACCCGGTGGCGCCCGGGGGCGAGGCCGTGGGCCGTCTTGTTCACCGTGTCGTTGCAGCCGGCGGCGGCGATGCCGGCCACCTTGAAATGCCGGCCGGCGATCGGCAGGGCGGCCAGGCCGTGGCGGAGTTCGAGCCGGTGCAACGCGCCCCAGGAGGGGCGGCGGCGCAGCCGGCGGGCCGCCACCGGCAAGGCGCGCGCCAGTGCCGCCGCCAGTTCGGCGCCGGGCAGGGCTTCGAGATCCTGGCGGATCAGCCCCCGGGCCTGGCGGACGGCCTCATAGGCCGGGCCGGCGGTGTTCTTCGGCAGGACCCGCATCAGGCAGGCGAGCAGCACCTCGAAACAGGCGGCACCCGTCGAATCCGCGCCGTAAGTCCCGTCCCAGGCCGTCAGTTGCTGGACCAGCCACATTTCCGCCGGACCTGCCGGCGCGGGGAGCCGCGCGGCCAGGAAGTCCCGGAAGTCGAACGCCGGGGCGTGGTGAACGTCGCGCTGGAGTGCCATCAGATCCTCCGGCCGGAGGTCTCGTCGAGCGGTCAGCAAGGCCGTCAGGCGTTCCGCACGGTCGGAGGGGGCGAAGAAATGGCCGATGGTGGGGCCGCCCGGCGGCGGTGCCTCGTTGGCCGAGACGACGAAACCGGCGGCGGGATCGACCGTCATCGGCAGGTCGCCGGCATCGGCGTAATCGTCGAAGTCCCAGGCGGCTTCGGCCGGCAGGATCAGGTCGTCCGGATCGGGGCGCCGGCCGCGCGGCACATGGGCGGCGCGCAGATGGGCGATGCGCCCGTCCGCCCCGGCGAAGGTGAGGTTCAGCCCGGGCAGGCCGAAACGCCGGGCAGCCGCCTCGAAACCCTCGAAATCGTGCGCACGGGCGATTGCCAGCATGGCACCGATCTCGTCGCTCGGCGCGTGGCCGACCCAGCGGAGTGCCGTGGTGCCGCCGGTCTTGATCATGGCGCCGTCCGAGACGACGGGGCCGAGGGGGCAGCGCCGCAGCGTGATCGTCACCGGTTTCGCGCCGCGCACGCGCAGCACCTCCTGCCGGCTCTCGAAGGCTTCCGGCGGCAGGCCGGCGACATCGACAAGGTCGCTCGTCTGGGCATAGAGATTAGTGCCACCCCAGGCGATCCACGGATTGCGCCCGATCGGCATGGAGGGAACCCCCGGCATCATCAGGCCGACCGCCCGATAGGACGGCGACTGCATCCCCGCGATCAGGCAGGGATTGGGCAGGGCGAGCGGCAGATGGGGATCGCTGGCGATCAAGGGCGCGCCGCCCGCCGTGCGCGAGGCGGCGACGGCGAAGGAATTGCTGCCGTGGCGCCCTTCCGCTGCCAGCACCCGCTCGGCCATCGTCTCGGGCAGGGCGGTCAGGGCCGCCGGGGCGCCGGCCGCGAGCAGGCGGTGCCACAGCCTGGTCCATTCCGCTTTCGGCAGGGCCGCCCTGGCGCGCAACAGCCGCCCCCAGGCGAGCCAAGCGGAATCGGCCGACATCAGCCGGGCATGGGTGAGAAAATCGGGCAGCGACCAAGCCTCGCGCCCGATCCCCAGCAGGCGGCATTCGGGCGGCAGCTCGGCCTGGCCGAGGAGCTGGTGGTTGTAGCCGGCCAGGAAGCCGTCGATGAAGAGGCGGGTCTCGCCCGGCATGGTCTCGATCATGGCCGGCACGGCGCGGCCGAGCTCGAGCAGGCGCAGGCTCTTGTCGAGCTCGACGCCGAGTGGCCCGATCATCTCCGCGACCCGGCCGAGTGCCAGGCGGCGCATGATCTCGATCTGGCCGAGGCGGAGATGGGCATGGACGATGCCGAGGCCGACCGCGAGGTCGCGGTCCGTGGCCGCCTCGACCACGGGGATCTGGTGCTCGTCCCAGTGGACCGTCAGGGAGTGTTCGACCGGCGCCCGCGCCAGCACCATGGCCAAGCGCTGGTCGATCGAAAGGGGCCGCGGCCGGCGGCCGGCGATCGCCCGAAAGGCCAGCCCAGCGCCGACCAAAGCACCCCAAAGCTTACCCATGGATCACCGCACACGATACAGGCGGTCATCCTAGCGCAGGCCATGGCGCTACGGTCCAGGGCACTTGCCCCACTGCGTTGATTTTGCCGGGGGGCTGGGAGGATTCCCTGGCTCAGCTCGCCTTGATGTAGCGGCCGTCCTGGTAGATCAGGGGCGAAACATCGCCGAACAGGCGCACTTCCTCGACCTTGCCGACGAAGATCGTATGGGTGCCATAGAGCATCAGGGCGTCGACCCGGCAGAAGATGTTGGCCTGAGCATCGACCAGATAGGGCACGCCATGGGGGCCGTCGGCCCATTCCCCGGCCGAGAAACGCTCGGCGCCCTGGAGCTTGCCGCCGAAGGCACCGGCCACCTCGGCATGGCGGTTGTGCAGCAGGTTGACGCAGAAGCGAGTGCCGTCCTGCAGCGCGGGATGCAGGCTGGCGCTCTGGTTGACGCAGACCAGGATGGCCGGCGGATCGGTGGTGACCGAGGTCACGGCGGTCGCGGTCATGCCCTGGCGCTCGCCGTCGGAACCGGTCGAGACGATGGTGACGGTCGCAGCGAGGCGGCGCATCGCGCCCTTGAAGGCGGCGATCAGGTCGGGGGCGGGAACAATGGGGCTTTCGGCCATGGCTGACATCCTGCAGCGGCGGGGTAAGCGATCACCCCGACAGTTGAGCCGATTTTGATCGGTCCGGGCAAGCCCGCATCGTCTGCTTGGAGGGGGTCGAAAAAGCCTGCATGTCGGGTCGAATGAGTTAGTCCGCTTAGACGATGTTGCTCTCGTCCTCGGCTCCCATGATCCCCGACACGGCGGACGTCGCACGGGCGATGTCCAGAACAACGTACCGATCGTGAGGAAACAGGCCATGGACGGCAGCAGCGAAGTGAACATGGTGGCGCCGGATGCCGACGAGCTTCTGCGTCGCGCCCGCGCCATGGTCCCGGTCTTGCGCGAACGCGCCGCGGCGACGGAAAAAGCACGCAAGGTGCTGCCCGAGACGATCGCCGACTTCCAGAAGGCGGGCTTCTTCCGCGTTCTCCAGCCCAAGCGCTGGGGCGGCTTCGAGATGCACCCGCATGTCTATTACGACATCCTGATGACCCTGGCCGAGGGCGACATGTCGTCGGCCTGGTGCTACGCCGTCATTGCCTGCCACAACTGGCAGATGGCGCTGTTCGAGGACCAGGCGGCGCAGGATGTCTGGGGCCAGGACACCTCGGTCCTGATCTCCTCGACCTATATGATGACGGGCAAGGCGACCCCGGTCGAAGGCGGCTTCCGCTTCTCGGGCCGCTGGCGCTTCTCGTCGGGCTGCGAGCATTGCGACTGGATCTTCCTCGGCGGCATGGTCGATCCGGAATCCGGCAATATGGATGCCCGCACTTTCCTGCTGCCGCGCAAGGACTATGAGATCGTCGATACTTGGGACACGCTGGGGCTCCGTGGCACCGGCAGCCACGATATCGTGGTCGAGGACGCCTTCGTGCCCGAATATCGCACGCACAAGATGGCCGACGCCCTGATGTGCATGAGCCCGGGCAATGCGGTGAACACCGCACCGCTCTACCGCGTGCCCTTCGCGCAGATCTTCATCCGCGCGGTCTCGACCTCGACCCTGGGCGGCCTGCAGGCGATGCTCGACGCCTTCGTGAAATATGCCGCCAAGCGCACCACGGTGACCGGCGCCAAGACGGCGGAAGACGGTTCGGCCCAGCTCGTGGTGGCCGAGACGGTGGCGGCGCTGGACGCCATGAAGCTGGTGCTTCGCCGCAACATCGGCTTGATGTACGAACAGGCCGAGGCCGGCATCTTCACGCCGATCGAGGACCGCATGAAGTATCGCTACCAGTCGGCCGAAGTGCCGGAACGCTGCGTCAACCTGGCCCAGCGCATCTTCAAGGCGGGCGGCGGTGCGGCGGTCTTCAACGGCCTGCCCTTCGCCAGAATCTTCGCCGACCTCTCGACCGCCCGGGCCCATGCCGCGAACCAGCAGGACTCGATCGGCCGGAACTGGGGCCGGGTCATGCTGGGCCTCGACAACCAGGACTTTTTCATCTGATCCTGCGCCCTCGCCGAGGGGGCGGAAGAACGAGGGGAGCCGGGACGGGTGACGATGCTGCCGCTGCAATATTATTCGCTGAAAGTGGCGCGCGTCGTCGCCGAGACCGCCGATGCCAAGTCGGTAATCTTCGAGGTTCCGGCCGACCTGGCCCAGCGCTTCGACTACAGGCCCGGGCAGTTCCTGACGCTCCGCCTGGGCGAGCCGGGCGCCACCGTGGCGCGCTGCTATTCGCTGGCCAGTTCGCCCTTCACGGGCGAGGCGCATAAGGTCACGGTGAAGCGGGTCGCCGGCGGTATCGGCTCCAACTGGCTGTGCGACAATGTCGAGGCGGGTTCGGTGGTCGAAGTCCTGCCGCCGGCCGGCGTCTTCGTGCCGAAGAATCTGGACCGCGACCTGCTGCTCTTCGCCGGCGGCAGCGGCGTCACGCCGATCCTGTCGATCCTGAAATCCGCCCTGTTGAAGGGCAAGGGTCACATCGTCGTCGTCTATGCCAACCGCGACGAAAAATCGGTGATTTTCGCAGCCGAACTGCGCGAACTGGCGGCCGCCAACCCGGGCCGCGTCACCCTGCTGCATTGGCTCGAGAGTGTGCAGGGCCTGCCCAGGGCCGCCCTCCTGGCCGATCTGGTGAAGCCCTATGCGGCGAGCCACGATGCCTTCATCTGCGGTCCCGGCCCGTTCATGGACGGCGTCGTCGAGGCGCTGACCAGCCTCGGCGTGGCCCGGACCCGCATCCACCTCGAGAAGTTCATTTCGCTCGACGGCGATCCCGTCGCTGCCATCGCGGCGATCGAGGCGGAAGCCAAGGCGGCTGCCGCGGCGGCCGAATCCGGACCCAAGGCCGAGGTCGAAGTGTCGCTCGACGGCGTCACCCACAGGCTCGACTGGCCGACTTCACGCCATCTCCTCGACATCATCCTCGAAGCCGGGATCGACGCGCCCTATTCCTGCCGGATGGGCAGTTGCAGCGCCTGCATGTGCAAGCTCGAGGAAGGCAAGGTCGAGATGACCAAGAACAGCGTCCTCGACAAATCCGACTTGGGCGACGGCTGGATTCTGGCCTGCCAGGCCCTGCCTCTGACCGACAAGGTAAAAGTCGCCTTCCCCGATTGAATCGCTTGCACCGAAGCGGGTCAATGAATCAAATTCAATTAGTCCATGCGGACGATGAAGGGGAGCCTCGTTGGATTAGGGTGTGATCCGTCAAGGGTCAAACCCGGTGCAATCGGGGGAGGAAAAGCGTGCAGATCCGTGAATTGGGCTATGTCGTCGTCGGTGCCACCGACATCGAGAAGTGGCGGCAGTTCGCTACCGAAGTGCTGGGTCTGATGGCGATCGATGCGCCCGAAGGCCGCCTGCACCTCAAGATGGACGGTCGTCAGTTCCGCTTCCTGATCCTGCCTGCCGAGCAGGACGGGCTGATCGCCTCGGCCTGGGAAGTCCAGGACGAGATCGCTTTCCGCGCCGCCCGCGAGGAACTGGTCGCCAAGGGCGTCGCCGTCACCGATGGCAGCGCCGAAGGCGCCAAGATCCGCTACGTGCAGGATTATTTCAGCTTCATCGATCCGGCCGGCAATGTGCAGGAAGTCTACTGGGGTCCGATCTCGGACTTCTCGCGCTTCGTCTCGCCGATCGGCGTCTCCGGCTTCGTCACCAAGGACATGGGCCTTGGCCATGTCGTGCTGCCGGCGCCGATGGATTTCGATGCCACCCACAAGTTCTGGACCGAGACGCTGGACTTCGGCCTTTCCGACATCCTGCGCATCTCGATGCTCCCCGGTATGCCGGCGATGCGCATCCAGTTCTATCACTGCAACCCGCGCCAGCACTCCCTGGCGCTGGCCGAAATGCCGAGCCCGGCCAACTGCATCCACGTGATGATCGAGGTCGACAATCTCGACGAAGTCGGCCGTGCGCTCGACCGGGTGGCGCAGTATCAGGTGCCCGTCGTCATGGGCCTCGGCAAGCATGTGAACGACGAGATGATCTCCTTCTACGTCTTCACGCCGGGCGGCTTCGCGCTCGAATACGGCTGGGGCGGCCTGGTCAAGGACTGGACCAACCACCAAGTCTTCGAGACCACGGCGACCAGCCATTGGGGCCACCGCCTGGGCGGCTGACGGTATCGGTTTCGTGCGGGGGCCCGTCCCCCGCGCGACGGGAGATTTCGCCCGGTAACGGTCATTTCGAGCCTCGGTCGGTGTCGGCGAAATCTCCCGTTTTCTGAGTCGATTGGCGATTGATACCAGTTTCGCGCTAACGGCCCTTGGAGCCCAGGGTGCGGGCGGGTAAGCATGGCGAAAACACCGCGCGCCAAGGCGCAGCGGACGGGTGACGAAAACACCCGGCGGGGAGGGGAACAAGGTCGATGGCCGGACGCGCGGTGGGACTCTTGATGGCGGCGTTGATTGCCGGCATCGCGGTATATGCCTTCAGGCCGCGGCCGCTGCCCGAATATCCGGCGACCGAGACGAACCCGGGCCGGCTGCGCATCAACGGGCTCGCTGCGGTGGGTGACCGCCTGGTCGCGGTGGGCGAGAGCGGCCATATCCTGATCTCCGACGACAAGGCGCAGAGCTGGCACGACGCCGAGGTGACCGGCACGGCCGAACACGCCCGGATCGAAGCCACCCTGACCCAGGTCGCGGGCATCGGCGGCGACCAGGCGCTGGCGGTCGGCCACGACGGCGTCGTGCTGCGTTCGACCGACGGCGGCCGGGACTGGCAGACGGTCCGCTTCACCGAGGAATCGTCCGATCCGCTGTTCGGCCTCTGCGCCGCGGGGGCCGGCACGGTCTATGCCGTCGGCTCCTTCGGCGCCTTCCTGGTCTCGCAGGACCAGGGCAAGGATTTCGCGCCTGTGCCGGTCGACCTGCCGGACGGGCCGCATCTGAACGGCATCGCCTGTGCCGCCGACGGTCGCATGATGGTGGCGGCCGAGATGGCCCAGGTGATGCGCACGGCGGACGGCGGCAAGACCTGGGAAGCCGTGCAGCTCCCCTACAACGGCTCGCTCTACGGCGTGGTGCGGACCCCGGGCGGGCGCTGGATCGCCTACGGCATGTTGGGCCACGTGTTCAGGACCGACGACTTCGGCAACAGCTGGACCGAGATCGACACCGGCGTCGAAGCCTCGCTCTTCGGCGGCCTGCTGCTCGCCGACGGGCGCGTCGTGCTGATCGGCCAGGGCGCCACCGTGCTCGTCTCGTCCGACGGCGGCACCAGCTTCCACGCCGCCCAGTCGGGTGGGCGCGAAGCCTATGTCGCCCTGCTCGAACTCGCCCCGGGCCGCCTGCTGCTGGGCGGCGAGAAGGGCATTTCCCAATTCAACCTGGATCGGCCGCTCGCGGCGCTCGTCACCGGCCAGTGACAGGGGGACAGTGACATGTCGAAGCTCCATCACGCCCATGCCGCCCCCGCCACCTTCGGCCAGCGCGTCGTCGAGGGCTGCTCCAACCTCCTGCTGCGCTTCCGCTTCGTCGTGTTGGCGCTGGCGGTCGGCATCACCGGCGTGCTCGGCTACGAGGCGCGCAACATCCAGCTCGACCCCGGCTTCGCCAAGCTGATTCCGATCCACCACCCCTTCATGAAGGCCTTCGCCGAATATGCCTTCATCTTCCCGGGGCACAACCGCGTCGTCCTGAACCTGCACTGGAAGGGGCAGGGCGACATGTACAACAAGGAATTCATGACGGCGATGGAGGCTCTGCACAACGAGGCCTTCTTCCTGCCCAATGTCGACCGCACCCGGGTGATCTCTCTGTTCTCGCCCAGCGTGCGCTACACCAAGGTGACCGAGGAAGGCTTCATCGGCGCGCCGATCATCCCCGAGACCTTCACCAAGACCGACGACCAGCTCGCCCAGGTGCGCCGCAACGTCGAGGATGCCGGCATCATCGGCCGTTTCGTCGGCAACGACGCCCACGACGCCATGATCATGTTCGAGATCCAGGAGAACGTGGGCGGCGAGCGGGTGCGCGTGAACTACTACGAGCTCGCCCACAAGCTGGACGAGATCCGCGCCAAATACGAGAACGCCAATATCGAGGTCAACATCATCGGCTTCGTGATGATCGTGGGCTCGATCGTCGACGGCCTGCTCGGCGTCATCGCCTTCTTCGGCATCTCCTTCCTGATCACCGCGGTGCTGCTGTTCCTCTATTGCCGCTCGTGGAAACTCACGGGTCTCTCGCTCGTGGTGGCGCTGCTGCCGGTGATCTGGCTCGGCGGCCTGCTGCCGCTGGTCGGCGCCGGCATCGATCCCATTTCGATCCTGGTGCCCTTCCTGATCTTCTCGATCGGCGTCTCCCACGCCGTGCAGATGACCAATGCCTGGAAGCAGTCGGTGATCGGCGGTGCCCGCCCGGTCGAAGCCTCGCGCCGGGCCTTCCAGGCCCTCTTCGTGCCCGGCGCGCTCGCCCTCATCACCAACGGCCTCGGCTTCCTGGTGATCATGCGGATCGAGATCGACATCGTGCGCGAGCTCGGCATGACCGCCTCGATGGGTGTCATGCTGATGATCGTCACCAACAAGCTGATCCTGCCGGTGCTGCTCTCGCTCATCAACCTCGAGAAATCGGCGCGCAAAGTGAAGCATTCGGGCGACGACAGCGTCGAGATCCGCAAGTCCTGGTGGGCGCTGTCGAAGCTGGCGACCCAGCGCCCGGCCCTCGCGGTCTTCGCCGTGGCGGCCGTGCTGGCCGGCTTCTCGGCGATCCAGGCGCGCAACCTGAAGACCGGCGACGTCGGCCAGGGCGCACCGGAACTCTGGCCCTCGGATCGTTACAACGTCGACAATGCGGCGATCCTGTCGCGTTACGACATCGGCACCGATGTCTTGACCGTGATCGTCGAGACCACGGGCTTCTCGGAAGCCTGCCTCGACCATTCCGTGATGGCGGCGGTCGATCGTTTCGACCTCTATGCCCGCGGCATCTCGGGCGTGCAGTCGGTGCTCACGGTGCCGGCGATCAGCAAGCTCGTCATCGCGGGCATGAACGAGGGCAACCCGCGCTGGGCCGGCCTGCCGCGCAGCTCCAGCGGGCTCTCCGTCGGCGGCTATGCCTTCAATCCCGACCTCGGCTTCAACACCGAGGGCTGCAAGGCGATGAAGGTCGACATCTTCCTGAAGAACCACGACGGCGCCCTGGTCGCCCATGTGATCAAGGATATCCAGGCCTATCTGGCGACCGAAAACACGCCCAACGTCGCCTTCCGCCTGGCTTCGGGCAACGTCGGGGTGACGGCCGCGACCAACCAGGCGGTGGAAGAGGCCGAGCTCGAGATGCTGCTCTCGATCTTCGGGGCGATCTCGCTGCTCTGCTTCCTGACCTTCAGGAGCTTCGAGGCGGTGATCTGCATCATTGTGCCGCTCACCATCGTCTCGATCTTCTGCAACGCCCTGATGGCCCGGCTCGGCATCGGCCTCAAGGTCTCGACCCTGCCGGTGATCGCCCTCGGCGTCGGCGTCGGCGTCGACTACGGCATCTATATCTACGAGCGCCTGATCCACGAGATGCGCCACAGCGGCCGTAACCTGCGCGATGCCTTCTACGAGGCGATGCGCCAGCGCGGCACCGCCGCCCTGTTCACCGCCATCACCATGTCGGTCGGCGTGCTCACCTGGGCCTTCTCCGCCCTCAAGTTCCAGGCCGACATGGGCATCCTGCTCGCCTTCATGTTCCTGGTGAATGTCTTCGGCGCCATCTTCCTGCTCCCCGCGCTCGCCGCCTGGCTGCTGCCCGCCAAGGGCTTCGCCAGGAAGCCCGCGGCCGAGCCGGCGGCGAGCGAGGGGGTCGTCGTGTCCGGGCGCTAGTCTGTACGGACCATGCAGCCCGCTTGTGCCGAAGTAATGGTACCGAGACGCGGAACGATCACCGCGCAAGAGTTGGAGGAAAACAGCGTGACCGAGGCGACTTCCATTCCCGTGGGAAAATATCTGGTGCTCTCGTCGGGGCACAAGCTGCATTACCACGAAGTCGGTACGCCCTCGGCCGGCCGGCCGAGCATCCTGTGCCTGCATGGCTCGGGCCCCGGGGCTTCCGGCTATTCGAACTTCAAGGGCAACATGTCGGCCTTTGCCGAGGCCGGCTACCACGTCCTGGCGCCGGACTACCTGGGCTTCGGCCTTTCCGACAAGCCGGAAGACGTCGAATATTCGACCGATCTCCACGTCCCCTCCATGCGCGAGCTGGTGGCGGCGGCCGGTGCCACCCAGGTGGTGCCGATCGGCAATTCGCTGGGCGGTGCCATCGCGCTGCAGTTCACCCTGGATTACCCGGACCTCGTGCCGAAGCTGATCCTGATGGCGCCGGGCGGCCTGCAGGAGCCGCAGGAATATGCCTTCACCATGGCGGGCGTGCTGCGCATGTTGCAGTTCGTCTCCAACCGACCCTTCGCGATCGAGGACTTCCGTGACCTCCTGGGTCACCTGGTGTTCGACCCGAAGCACATCACCGACGAAGCGGTGGCCGAGCGCTGGCCGGTCGCCCTCGAACAGCCGATCCCGGTCTATGCCTCGATGCGCGTCGGTGTCTATACCGATCGCCTGTCGGAGATCAAATGCCCCGTGCTGGGCTTCTGGGGGACCCACGACAAGTTCCTGCCGGTCGCCCATGCGCAGATCCTGCTGGAGGGCATCCCGACCGCGAAGGTCATCCTGTCCAACCAGTGCGGCCACTGGGTGATGATAGAAGACCGGGATTATTTCAACGCGGAATGTCTGGCGTTCCTCGAACGCTCGGGCGTCTGACAAGCCGGATAACGGCGGGCAAGGGGGATATTATGGCGGGTGCTGGGCGAAGCAGGAAGACGGAGCGCAGGGCGGCGGTGCGGATGGTCGCACAGGTCAGTGTCGTCGCGGGGCTTCTCGGGGCGGGCGGTTCCGCCCTTGCCGAAGTCTTCGAGTTCGACAATGGCGCCACCCTGTCGGTCAACGTCACCACCGCCTATTCGGTCGGCGTCCGCGCCGAGGATCCGAGCTACAAGGTGCTGGAAGACACGGAGACGGAATATGCCACCGTCTATATCCTGCCCCAGGTGCCGATCCTGCCGACGCTGAAGGTCGGCACCGAGACGCCGAAGGTCTATAATTTCGACGACCCGGACCGTAATTTCGAGAAGGGCGACCTGATCACCAATGCCTTCTCCGCCCTGCTCGAAGCCAATTTCAAGTATCAGGACTTCGGCTTCAAGGCGAGCGGCAACGCCTTCTACGACTTCGTCTATCACGACAAGAATTCGAACGACGATCCCTATCCCGACGGCATCAACAAATATGGCGCGGCCGACGAGTTCACGGGCCAGACCCGCTATGCCAACGGCGGCCGCTTCCGCGCCCTCGACTATTTCGCCTATGGCACTTTCGACATTTTCGGCACCAGCCTGAGCCTGCGCGCCGGCAATCAGGTGGTGGCCTGGGGCGAGAGCCTGTTCTTCGGCAATATCTCGTTCAGCCAGGGCGTGGCGGACGCGACGCGTGCCAACAGCCCGGCGGCCGAAGTGAAGGACATCCTGCTGCCGAGCCCGCAGGTCTCGATGAACTGGGGCATCACCGACCGCTTGTCGCTGCTCGGCTATTATCAGTTCGACTGGGACAATACCCAGCTCGACGGCGTCGGCTCCTACTTCAGCCGGGCCGATCTCGTCGGCCCCGGCTCGGCCTTCGCCTATGGCTCGGTCAATCCCTTCCCCAGCGTGATCCAGCAGTATGCCTCGGCCTGCACGCTGAGCGCCAACATCCCGAATTGCAGCAGCATGGCGCTGCCGAGCCAGATCGCCCAGCTCCTCTCCGACATCCTGAGCAAGAACGTGCTGGGCGTCGGCAATCCGGACGATCAGCGTTTCGACGTGCCGGTGATCGGCGAGAAGAAGCCGAACAACACGGCGCAATGGGGCCTCGGCCTGTCCTACGCCCTGACCGACGCGATCCAGACCGGCTGGTACTTCATCAAGTACCACGAGAAGAACCCGCTGCCGGTGCTGGCGATCGACACGCCGCGCACCGACACCTTCCGCGACGGTACCGTGCTCGGCGGTTTGACCGGCGTCGTCTGCGGCCTGCTGGGCCAGGATTGCAGCGGCCAGGAGAGCGCGATCAACGGCGCGATCAAGAACATCGTCGGCGTCGTCGCGCCGCTCTATCTGCCCTATTCCTCGACCATCACCTATTTCGACAACGTCAAGCTCTACGGCATGAGCGCGTCGACCTCGATCGGACCGATCAACTTCGGCTTCGATTTCGCCTACCGGCAGGACGCGCCGATGCTCGTCGACGGTTACATCTCGGGCATCAAGGCGCCGCAGCCGGTGCGCGGCGACATCTGGCAGGCCAATCTGAACGCGCTCTCGGTGCTGCCGTCGTCGAGCTACTGGGATTCGCTCACCCTGGTCGGCGAAGTCAGCGTGAACCACGTGGTGCGCCACGACACGCTCTATCTCTACGATACCCAGGGCAAGCCGCTGCAGGACGGCAACGGCAACAACATCAATGCATTCAACCACCTGACGGGCGATGAGACCTCCTGGGGCTTCCAGGGCCTGGCCGAGTTCGGTTACACCGACGTCTTCCCGGGCGGCTGGGACATGTTCATCCCCGTCTCCTTCGGCATCGCCTTCGGCAATCCGGCCTATAGCGGCTCGCTCGGCACGCTCTCGGGCAAGGGCGACGTGCGGGCCTCGGTCGGTGTCAAGTTCCGTTACCTGAACAACCTCGAGCTGGCGGTCGTCTACAACGCCTACTTCGGCGACTATGACACCGTCTGGCGGCCGCTGACCGACCGCGACTATGTGATCGCGACCGCCAAATACACGTTCTGACCCATAAGACTGACAATGACTGGAGGAAATCCCATGGATCGCAGAAGCTTCGTCAAGGGCGTCGGCGCCGCGGGTCTGCTCGCTGCCATGCCGCGCTTCGCGCTGGCCAAGGCGACGCCCGAGGAGATCGCCAAGCTCGGCACCTCGCTCACCCCGATGGGTGCGGTGAAGGAAGGCAATGCCGACGGTTCCATCGCCGCCTGGTCCGGCAAGTGGCTGGGCGCGCCGTCGGGTATTTCCTTCGCCGGTACGGGCAGCCCGCTGCCCGACCCCTATGCCGGCGAAAAGCCGACCCTCACGATCACGGCGCAGAACTTCAGCCAATATGCGGCCAAGCTCTCGGTCGGCCAGCAGGAGATGTTCAAGCGCTATCCGGATACGTTCAAGATGCACGTCTACCCGTGCCATCGCGACTTCCGCTATGACGACTGGACCCACGACCAGATCAAGCAGAACGCCCAGCTCGCCACCCTGACGGCGAGCACGGAAGGCATCACCGGCGTCAAGGCCGGCGCCGCCTTCCCCTTCCCGAAGTCGGGCATCGAGGGGATCTGGAACGTCATCACGGCGACCAAGGCCTTCACCGAGACCGGCGTCTATGACGAGGCGGTGGTCTATCCAGACGGCAACATCGCCTGGGGCGGCCAGGATTGGGACATCTATGCCCCGCCCTACGACCCGAGCGTGCCGCGCGACGACAAGCCGCCGCTGTCCTCCGCCCTGTTCCGCACCACCACGAAGCCGGAGCGCGACCGCGGCGCCATCGCCCTGGTGATCGAGCATTGGGATTTCGACGCCGAACCGACCATGGCCTATCAGTATGTGCCGGGCACCCGCCGGGTGAAACAGGCACCGGAAGTGGCCGGCGATTATCCGCTCGGGCCGGGCGGCTTCCACACCGTGGACGACACCCGTCTCTGGGCGCAGTCGCCCAAGCGCTACACATGGGAGCTCGTGGGCAAGAAGGAAATCTTCGTACCCTACAACAACTACAAGATCGAGGACCCGTCGGTCGCCTACAAGGACCTGCTCGGCAAGTCGCACGTGAATCCCGAGTATATGCGCTGGGAACTGCACCGTGTCTGGGTGCTGAAGGCCAAGCTGAAGGACGGCATCCGTCACATCTACGGCGCCCGCACCCTCTATGTCGACGAGGACACCCATCTGCCGCTGCTGGCCGACATGTATGACGCCCGCGGCAATTTCTATCGCTTCGCGATGAATACCCTGTCCTACGACTATGCGGCCAAGATCTTCATGACCCGCGTCTGCTGCTATCACGACCTGGTCTCCGGCGCCTATATGGCGGACCGTCTGACCAACGAACAGAAGAGCAAGCCCAAGTTCAACCTGGGCGGCAAGAAGGTCTCGGACTATACGCCCGAGGCGCTGAAGCGCCGCGGCGTCTGAGCGGCAGGCGGCGATGGAACAGGCCACCGTCGAAGCCCTGGGCCTCGAGTTGTTCGAGGCCCTCACCGCCCGGCGGACGGTGGCACCGCTCACGTCGCGCGGTTTCCCGATCACGATCGACGACGCCTATGCGATCCAGAAGGCGTTTCTCGGGCATCGGATCGGGCCTGCCAATGCGGTCGTGGGCAAGAAGATCGGTGTCACCTCGCGTCCCGTCCAGTCCATGCTGGGCGTGACGCAGCCCGACTTCGGCCTGCTCTTGGCCGACATGGCGGTGCCGGAGCGGGGCGACATCCCGATGTCGACCATGATCCAGCCCCGCGCCGAGGGCGAGATCGGCTTCGTCCTGAAGCGTGACCTGATCGGTCCCGGCATCACCAATGCGGACGTGCTGCGCGCGACCGAAGGCGTCATCGCCTGCCTGGAGATCGTCGACTCGCGCATCACCGACTGGAAGATCGCGATCCAGGACACGGTGGCCGACAATGCCTCCTGCGGCGTCTTCGTGCTGGGCGACCGGCTGGTCGATCCGGCGACGCTGGACCTCGCCCTCGCCGGCATGGTGATCGAGAAGAACGGCCGCATCGTCGGCACCGGGGCGGGCGCCGCCACCCTGGATTCGCCGGTCAATGCCGTCGCCTGGCTCGCCAATACGCTGGGCGCTCGGGGTATTCCGTTGAAGGCGGGGGAAGTGATCCTGTCGGGCTCGCTCGCCGCATTGATCCCGGTGACGGCGGGCGACGCCATCTGCGTCACCATCCAAGGCATCGGCTGCTGCCATGCCAATTTCGTCGCGTGAGGTTTGCCATGGGTGAGTTTTCCGGTCGCGTCGCCCTGATCAGCGGCGGTGCCTCGGGGATCGGCCGGGCCACGGCCGAGGGTTTCGCGGCCGGCGGCGCCTCGGTCGTCATCGCCGACATCAATGTCACCCTGGCGGAGAAGACCGCGGCGGCGATCGGCGACAAGGCGTTCGCGGTCCGCCTCGACGTCGCCGACGAGCCGAGCTGGATCGCCGCGGTCGAGGCCGCGGTCGGCCGTTTCGGCGGGCTCGACTATGTCGTCAATGCGGCCGGCATCGCGCCGCCGTCCTCGGTCGCCATCACCGAACTCGAGGACTGGAACCGGGTGGTCGGCATCAACCAGACCGGCACCTTCCTCGGCTGCAAGCACGGGCTCCTGGCGATCGCCGGGACGGGCCGGGGCGGGGCGATGGTGAACATCTCCTCGGTCCAGGGCCTGCACGGCCATGCCGGTTCCTTCGCCTATTGCACGACCAAGGCGGCGGTCCGCATGATCAGCCAGTCGGTCGCCCTTTCGGGTGCGCTGTTCCAGCCGCCGATCCGCTGCAACACGGTGATTCCGGGTTACGTCGACACGCCCATGCTGGCGCCGGTCGGCGAGATGTTCGGCGGCATGGACAAGCTGGTCGCCGGCATGGTGAAGGACGTCCCCCTCGGCCGCCTGGTGAAACCGGAAGAGATCGCCAATGCGATCCTGTTCCTGTGCAGCGACAAGGCCGCGATGATCACCGGCACCGAAATCAAGGTGGATGGCGGCCTGACCGTGCCCATGCCGATGACCTATACGCCCGGCATGTAATCTTCTGCATCGCACCTGATTGTTCTCAGGTGCGAACGCAGAATTCGCCCCCGGATACTTCCGGCTGGCAGGGCTTCGGCCTAGGGTCCAGATGACGAAAAGCCGCCGCAGTGCGGTAATGACAAGCGGAGGAGCAGATGGACCGGCGGCATAGGCGATCGGACGGGATTGGGGCCCGCTGACCCATGGCCGAGGCTCTTCCCGCCGCGACCATCCCGGGTGCCGTGGCCGCTGCCGCGCGCCGCTGGCCGGATGGCGTGGCCATTTCCGACGGCAGCGTCACCCTGAGTTTCGCCGAACTCGACGCCGCGCGTGAGGCGGCCGCCCGTGCCTTCATGGCGGCCGGCATCGAGAAGGGCGACCGGGTGGCGATCTGGGCGCCCAATATGGCGGAATGGATCGTCGCCGCGGTCGGCCTGCAATCGGCCGGCGCCGTCCTGGTGCCGCTCAATACCCGTTTCAAGGGGCGCGAGGCAGGGCAGATCCTGCGCGCGTCGCGGGCCAAGCTGCTGCTCACCGTGCGCGGCTTCCTCGGCTTCGACTATCCCGCCATGCTGGCCGGCGAGGAGCTGCCGGACCTCGAGGCCACCGTGATCCTGCGTGGCGACGCCGGCGGCGACTCGTCCTGGGCCGAATTCCTCGCCCGTGGCGCCCTGGTGCCGGCAGAAGCGGCGGCGGTCCGCCTCGCTTCCCTGCGCCCGGAAGACGCCTCCGACATGCTCTTCACCTCCGGCACCACCGGGGTTCCGAAGGGCGTCGTCTCCGCCCACGGCCAGACTGTCCGCACGATCGAGACCTGGGCTTCGGTCGCGGGCCTGACCCCGGCCGACCGCTTCCTGGTGGTCAATCCCTTCTTCCATTCCTTCGGCTACAAGGCCGGCTGGCTCGCCTGCCTGCTCAAGGGCGCGGCCTGCCTGCCGGAAGCGGTGTTCGATACCGCCCGCCTGCTCGACCGGATCGAGACCGAAAAGGTCTCGGTGCTGCCAGGCGCGCCTACGGTCTATCAGTCGATCCTGGGCGACGGCAGTTACAAGACGCGAGACATCTCGTCCCTCCGCCTCGCGGTCACCGGCGCGGCCAGTGTGCCGGTCGACCTGATCCGCCGCATGTTCTCGGACCTGAAATTCGACGTGGTGTTGACCGCCTATGGCCTGACCGAGGCGCCTGTGGTGACCATGTGCGAGCGGGGCGACGATCCGGAGACGATCGCCAATCGCTGCGGCAAGCCCATTCCCGGCGTCGAAGTGATCTGCGCCGACGACGCCGGCAATCCGGTGCCCATGGGCGAAGAGGGCGAAGTCCTGGTGCGCGGCTTCAACGTCATGGCCGGCTATTTCGAGAACGAGGCGGCAACGCGGGAGGCAGTCGATGCCCGCGGCTTCCTGCACACCGGCGACATCGGCGTGATGGACGAACGGGGTTACCTCCGCATCACCGACCGCAAGAAGGACATGTTCATCGTCGGCGGCTTCAACTGCTATCCGGCCGAGATCGAGAACATCATCCTGAGCAGGCGCGACGTCGCCCAGGCGGCGGTGATCGGCATTCCCGACGAGCGCATGGGCGAAGTGGCCAAGGCGATCCTGGTGCCGGCCAAGGGCGCCACCATCGATCCCACCGAATTCCTCGCCTGGTGCCGGGCCAACATGGCCAACTACAAGGCGCCCCGCCAGGTCGACATTTGCGATGCCCTGCCGCTGACCGCCAGCGGCAAGGTCCAGAAATTCATGCTGCGGCAGGACCGCGCGTGATTGGAGAGGTGGCATGGACAAGAGCATGACTTTGGCCGAGATGGTCGCCACGCTGGAAGACGGCATGACCATCGGCATCGGCGGCTGGGGGGCGCGGCGGAAGCCCATGGCCCTGGTGCGCGAAATCCTGCGCTCGGACGTGAAGGACTTGACCGTGGTCTCCTACGGTGGCCAGGACATCGGCCTGCTGGCGGCTTCGGGCAAGCTGAAGAAGCTCGTGTTCGGCTTCGTCTCGCTCGACATGATCCCGCTCGACAACCATTACCGCTCGGCCCGCCAGGCCGGCAGTTTCGAGACGCTGGAAATCGACGAGGGCATGCTGCAATGGGGGCTCCGTGCCGCCGCCATGCGCCTGCCCTTCCTGCCCACGCGCGCCGGCCTCGGTACCGACGTGGAGACGCTGAACGGCGAGTTGCGCACCGTGACCTCGCCCTATGACGACGGCGAAGTGCTGGTCGCCATGCCGGCGCTGACCCTCGACGCCGCCTTCGTCCACGCCAATGCGGCGGACCGGCTGGGCAATGCGATCGTGACGGCACCCGATCCCTTTTTCGACGAATGGTTCTGCCGCGCGGCGGACAAGGCCTTCGTCACCTGCGACCGCCTGGTCTCGACCGCGGAACTGGGCGGCATGCCGGGCATGCGCCACCATCTGGTCGAACGTTCCTGCGTCACCGGCGTCGCCCATGTCCCCTTCGGCGCCCATCCGACCAGCTCCGGCCCGGACTACGGCTTCGACCTGAAACACCTCAAGGATTACAACGAGGCCGGCTTCGGCGACTGGCGCGCCCGTTTCGTCGACGGCATCGACCACGACGCCTATCTCGCCGCCGTGGGTGGCCCTGAGAAGATCGCGGCCCTGCCGCTGCCCGTGTTCTGAGGAGACCGACATGAGCTTCACCCTGGCGGAACTCTGCATCACGGCGGCGGCGGAAGCCTGGCGCGACAACGGCGAAGTGCTGGCCTCCGGCATCGGCCTGATCCCGCGCCTCGCCGCCTCGCTCGCCAAGGCGAGCTTCGCGCCTGAGCTGATGATGACCGACGGCGAAGCCTATCTGGTCGAGGAGCCGGTGCCGGTCGGCAAGCGCGGCGCTTACGTGCCCAAGGTCGAGGGCTGGATGACCTATGCCCGTGTCTTCGACGTGGTCTACAAGGGGCATCGTCATGCCATGACCGGCCCGGTGCAGGTCGACCGCTTCGGCCAGCAGAACATCTCCGCGGTCGGGCCGGACTATCGCAAGCCGAAGGCGGCGCTGCTCGGCGTGCGCGGCATTCCGGGCAACACGATAAATCACATCAACTCGATGTTCGTGCCCAATCATTCGACCCGCGTCTTCGTCGAGGGTGAGGTCGATATGGTCTCGGGCGTCGGTTACAAGCCGGGACGCCTTTCCGGTGGCAAGTCCGGCCGTTTCGTCGACCTCCGCCTGATCGTCACCGATCTCGCGGTGCTCGATTTCGGCGGGCCGGATCATGCGATCCGCGTGCGCCACCTGCACCCCGGGGTGACCTTCGACCAGGTCCAGGCCGCCACCGGCTTCCCGCTCCTCGGCCGCGACACGGCGAGCGAAACCCCGGCGCCGACGGCGGAACAGCTCCGCCTGATCCGCGAGGTGCTGGACCCGCACAATCTCCGGGCCACGGTGTTCAAGGACAACCCCCCGGGCATCCGGCAGGAGGCGGCATGACGATCACCTACGAGACCGACGAACCGGTCCACTACAAGGTCGAAGGTCCGGTCGCCACCCTGACCATGGATCGGATCCGTTACAACAACGTCCAGAACAGCCAGATGACCTATGCGCTCGACGCTGCCTTCAAGCAGGCGGTCGACGACGACGACGTGAAGGTCATCGTCCTGGCGGGTGCGGGCAAGCATTTCTCGGCCGGGCACGACATCGGCACGCCCGGCCGCGACGTCGACAAGAGCTTCGACCGCAAGCACCTGTGGTGGGACCATGTCGGTCGCGAAGGCGGCGAGAAGCTCTTCGTGCGCGAGCAGGAAGTCTATCTCGGCATGTGCCGGCGCTGGCGTGACATTCCGAAGCCGACCATCGCCATGGTGCAGGGCGCCTGCGTCGCCGGCGGTCTCATGCTGGCCTGGGTGTGCGACCTGATCGTCGCGGCGGACGATGCCTTCTTCGCCGATCCGGTGGTGCGCATGGGCATTCCGGGCGTCGAATATTTCGCTCATGTCCACGAGCTGAACGCCCGCATCGCCAAGGAATTCCTCTTCCTGGGCGAACGCATGTCGGCCGAACGCGCCTATCAGATGGGCATGGTGAACCGGGTCGTCGCGCGCGACCAGCTCGAGACCGAGACCTATGCCATCGCCAACAGGATCGCCGCCATGCCGCGCATGGGCCTGGCCCTGGCCAAGCAGGTGGTCAATCACATCGAGGACCTGCAGGGCAAGCGCGCCGGCATGGACAATGCCTTCGGCTATCACCACTTCGCCCATGTCCACAACACGCTGGTCCAGGGCGACACGCTGGCCGGCTTCGACGGCAAGGCCATGGCGAAGTCGCAGCGAAAGGCGGAGGGCGGCGAATGACCCATCCCGCCCTCACGACGCCGCTGACCGAACGGCTCGGCTGCCGCTATCCGATCCTGCAGACCGCCATGGGCTGGGTGGCGACGCCGCAGCTCGTCGCCGCGACCAGCAATGCCGGCGCCTTCGGCTTCCTCGCAGGCGCGGTGATCCCGGCGGAGGAGATCGAGGCCGAGATCCTGAAGGTCAAGGCGCTGACCGACAAGCCCTTCGGCCTGAACCTCCACATGTTCCTGCCGGGCGCCGATCACATGCTCGACATGGCGATCAAGCACGGCGTGAAAGCTGTCTCCTATTCCCGTTCGCCTTCGGCGGCGCTGGTCTCCAAGCTGAAGGATGCCGGCATCGTCTGCATTCCGACCGTCGGCGCGGTTAAACATGCGGTCGCCGCGGTGAAGATGGGCGCCGACATGGTGACGGTGCAGGGCGGGGAGGGCGGCGGCCATACCGGCTCGGTGCCGACCAACCTGCTGATCCCCCAGGTGCTGGACGCCGTGAAGGTGCCGGTCGTCGCGGCCGGCGGCTTCAAGGACGGGCGCGGCCTCGCCGCCGCACTGGCCTATGGCGCGGCCGGTATCGCCATGGGTACCCGCTTCCTGATGACCTCGGACAGCCCGGTGCCGCGCGAGACCTTGCAGCGCTATGTGACCAGCGAAATCACCAATATCATCATCTCGACCAGGGTCGACGGCGCGCCCATGCGCATGATCCTGAACGAGACGCTGACAAGGCTCGAAAAGGCCGGGCTGGTCGGCCGCCTGTGGCAGGCGCTGAAATCCGGCCTTGCCTTCCGCAAGCACGCCGGTCTCGGCTATGTCGAGATGCTGAAGTCGGCGCTGGCCAATGCCCGCGCCAACAAGCTGACCTTGGCCGAGACGCTGATGGCGGCCAATTCGCCCATGCTGATCCAGCGTTCCATGGTCGAAGGCCATCCGTCCGAAGGCGTGCTGCCCTCGGGCCAGGTCGCCGGCCTGATCCGCGACCTGCCCACGGCCGCCGAAGTGATCGAACGCATCGTCGCCGAAGCCGAAGCGCGGCTCGACGCCCTGAACCCTGGGCGGCGCGATGTCGCCGCCGCCGAATGAGGTAACCCCATGGAATTCACCTACAGCGTGACCGACCGCATCGCCGAAGTGGTGATGAACCAGCCGCCGGTGAACGCCTTCAATTCGACCGGCTGGAACAATCTGGCCAAGACGATCAAGGCGGCGGGCGAGGACCCCTCGGTCAATGTGGTGATCCTGCGCGCCGAAGGCCGCGGCTTCTGCGCCGGGGTCGACATCAAGGAACTGGCGGCGGACGGCAGCAAGATCGTCGCGGTGAACAAGGGCTGTTACGACAGCTTCGAAGCCGTGCACCGCTGCAAGGTGCCGGTGATCGCGGCGACCCACGGCTTCGTGCTGGGTGGCGGCATCGGCCTCGCTGGCGCGGCGGACATCATCGTCGCCTCGGAAGACAGCTATTTCGGCCTGCCGGAGATCGACCGCGGCGCCATGGGCGGCGCCTCCCATTTCCTGCGCATGCTGCCGCTCCAGAAGGTGCGCCGCCTGTTCTACACGGGCGAGAGCATCAAGGCCGCGGAAATGGCCAAATGGGGTGCGATCGAGGAAGTGGTGCCGCGCGAGAAACTGGTCGAGACGGCGCGGAGCCTCGCGGCCAAGATCGCCTCGAAGAGCGGCAAGGCCCTTCGCCTCGCCAAGGAAGCGCTGAACGGCATCGAGCCCGTCGACATCGAGCGCAACTACCGCTTCGAGCAGGGCTTCACCCTGGAACTCTATACGTCGCCCGACAGCCAGGAGGCGCGCGACGCCTTCGTCGAAAAGCGCGACGCCAAGTTCGGCTGATCCCATGGAGCTCCGCTACACCCCGAAACAGCAGGAATTCCGGGCCGAGGTCCGCACCTGGCTGGCCGAACACGTGCCGGCGAAGCCGCTGAAGTCCTACGACACCAAGGAAGGCTTCGAGGAGCACCGGGCGTGGGAGCGGGTGCTGAACAGCGGCCGCTTCTCCATGATCACCTGGCCGAAGGAGCTGGGCGGGCGCGGCGCCGACCTCATCGAATGGCTGATCTTCGAGGAAGAATATTACCGCGCAGGCGCCCCCGGCCGGGTCAACCAGAACGGCATCTTCCTGCTCGGCCCCACCCTCATGGAATATGGCACGCCGGAGCAGAAGGCGCGCTTCCTGCCCCGCATGGCGGCGGGCGACGACATCTGGGCGCAGGGCTGGTCCGAACCCGGTGCCGGTTCCGACATGGCGGCGATCCGCACCAAGGCGATCCGCGACGGCGATCATTACGTGATCAACGGCCAGAAGACCTGGTCGACCCGCGCCGCCTTCGCCGACTGGTGCTTCGGCCTGTTCAGGACCGATCCCGAGAGCAGCCGACACCACGGCATGAGCTTCATCCTTCTGCCGCTCGATACCCCCGGCATTACCCGCCGGCCGATCCCGCAGCTGGACGGGGAGCCCGGCTTTGCCGAACTCTTCTTCGACGATGTCCGCGTGCCGGTGGAAAACCGCCTGGGCGGCGAAGGCCAGGGCTGGAACATCGCCATGGCCACGGCGGGCTTCGAGCGCGGCTTGATGCTGCGGAGCCCCGCCCGCTTCCAGGAGACCGCGCGCCGCCTGGTGCAGCTCTATCGCAAACACGGCGCCCGGGTTTCCCCGGCCGTGCGCGACCAGGTGCTGAAGGCCTGGATGGATGCCGAAGCCTATTGCCTGAACACCTATATGACCGCCAGCCGGCTGATCGCGGGCGGCAAGATCGGCCAGGAGGCGAGCCTCAACAAGATCTTCTGGTCGGAACTCGACAGGTCCATGCACGAGACCGCCCTCTCGATCTATGGCGCCAGGGCCGAGCTGCTGGCCAGCGGGGTCGACGAGGCGGACGAGATCACCCGTTGGATCAAGGGCTTCCTGTTCTCGCTGGCCGGGCCGATCTATGCCGGCGCCAACGAGATCCAGCGCAACATCATCGCCGAGCGCCTGCTCAACCTGCCGCGCTAGGGGGCGAGGACATGAATTTCGCCTTTACCGAAGACCAGCTTCTGTTCCGCGACACGGTGCGGGAATTCCTGGCCGGGGAATGCAGCCCGTCCCATGTCCGTGCCGCCGCGGCGGGCGAGGGACGTTCGGCCGAGCGTTACGCCAAGCTGGTCGAGATGGGCCTGACCGGTCTCACCGTGCCGGAGGCCCAGGGCGGCCTCGGCCTTTCCCTGGTCGACTATGTGCTGATCGCGGAAGAGGCGGGGCGGGCCGCCCTGCCGGAGCCGCTGGTCGACCAGATCGGCATCGTGGTGCCGCTGCTGATCCCTTACGCCGGGCGGGCGGAAATCGCCGCCGTGCTGGAGGGCATCGCCGCCGGCACCACCAAAGTGGCGATCGGCCACCCCTGCGATCCCTTCGTGGCCGATGCCGCGGGGGCCGACCTTCTGCTGCTGGGCGACGGCGAGTCGCTCCATCTGGTGCCGGCCGCCGCGGTCCGCCTGACGGTGGAGACCAGCGTCGACCCGCTGCGCCGTATCGCCGCCGTCGCCTGGACTCCGGGTAACGAGACGCTGATCACGACCGAGTCCGGCTTGTGGGAGCGGGCGCTCGATCTCGGCTCCGTCGCGGCGGCGGCCCAGGCCCTCGGCCTCGCCCAGACCATGGTCGACCTCGCGGCCGACTATGCCCGCACGCGCCAGCAGTTCGGCAAGCCGATCGGTTCCTTCCAGGCGGTGAAGCACCATCTGGCGAGTGTTCAGGTGGCGATCGAATTCGCCAAGGCGCCGGTCTACAAGGCGGCCTTCACGCTCGCCCCCCGCGACGTCTCGCACGGGCGGGTGGCGGCGGTCGATGCCGCCGCCCTGGCCGCGCGCACGGCGATCCAAGTCTTCGGCGCCATGGGCTACACCTACGAGGTGGACCTCCACTTCTTCATGAAGCGCGCCTGGGCGCTGGCCGGCACCTGGGGTGACCGGCACTACCACCTGGATCGGCTGGCCCGAATGGTCCTTTCGGACGATGCGGCCATCGGTGCCGATGCCACATTTGCCCCCTGAGTATAAGTTTCGAGGAAACGGTCCCATGGCTGAAGCCTATATCATCGACGCCGTCCGCACCCCGATCGGCAAGCGGAACGGCAGCCTGGCCCGCATGCATCCGGCCGACATCGGCGGTCATGCGATCAAGGCGCTGATCGATCGCACGGGGATCGACCCGGCGGCGGTCGACGATGTGGTCTTCGGCTGTGTCGACGCCCTCGGCCCCCAGGCGGGCGACATCGCGCGGACCTGCTGGCTGGTCGCCGGCATGCCGGAAGAAATCCCGGGCACCACGATCGATCGCCAGTGTGGTTCGTCCCAGCAGGCGGTGCATTTCGCCGCCCAGGGCGTGATGAGCGGCACACAGGACCTGGTGGTCGCCGGCGGCGTCCAGAACATGAGCCAGATCCCGATCGCCTACGCCATGGTCGCGGCCGAGCCGCTGGGCTTCAAGGACCCGTTCTCGGGCTCCGAAGGCTGGGTCAAGCGCTATGGCACGCAGGAAGTCTCGCAGTTCCGCGCCGCCGAGATGATCGCCGAGAAGTGGCAGTGCAGCCGGGAAGAGATGGAACGTTTCGCGCTCGCCTCGCACCAGCGCGCCCATGCCGCCGTCACAGGCGGGCTGTTCGATGCCGAGATCGCACCGATCGGCGATTTCGCCCGTGACGAGACGGCGCGACCCGACACCAGCCTCGAAAAGATGGCGACGCTGAAGACGCTGCGCGAAGGCGGGCGGATGCACGCCGGCGTGTCGTCGCAGATCTCTGACGGGTCGGCGGCGATCCTGATCGCTTCCGAACGGGCGGTGAAGGAACACGGCCTGAAGCCGCGCGCGCGAATCCATCACATGTCGGTGCGCGGTGCCGATCCGGTGTGGATGCTGACGGCGCCGATCCCGGCCACCGAATATGCCCTGAAGAAGGCGGGCATGAAGATCGACGACATCGATTCGGTCGAGATCAACGAAGCCTTCGCTTCCGTGGTGATGGCCTGGATGAAGGAGACCGGGGCGGATCACGCCAAGGTCAATCCGCATGGCGGCGCCATCGCCCTGGGCCACCCGCTGGGTGCCACGGGGGCACGGCTGATGACCACCCTCCTGAACACGCTGGAGCGCACCGGCGGCCGCTATGGCCTGCAGACCATGTGCGAAGGCGGCGGCCAGGCCAATGTCACCATCATCGAGCGGCTGTGAGGTCACGCGATGATCTGTGAAGGCCGTATCGTCGCCGTCACCGGGGGCGCCCGGGGCCTGGGCCGCGAATATATCCTCGAATTCGCCAAGCAAGGCGCCAAGGTGGTGATCAACGACCTCGGCGTGGCGCGGGACGGCACGGGTGGCGGCTCGGATGCCGCCGACGCCCTGGTCGAGGAAATCAAGGCGGCGGGCGGCCAGGCGGTCGCCAATTACGCCGATGTCGCCGACTGGGAAGGCTCGGGCTCCATCGTCAAGACGGCGCTCGATGCCTTCGGCGGCCTCGACGTCATCGTGAACAATGCCGGTTTCCTGCGCGACCGCATGTTCGCCAATGCGACGGTCGAGGAATGGGACGCGGTGATGCGCGTCCACCTGCGCGGCCATTTCTGTGTCGCCAACCACGCCGTCCGCTACTGGCGGGACCAGAGCAAGGCGGGCCAGAAGGTCGACGCCCGCATCATCAACACCTCGTCCGGTGCCGGCCTCCAGGGCTCGATCGGCCAGGCGGCCTATTCGGCGGCCAAGGGCGGCATCGCCTCGCTGACCCTGGTGCAGGCGGCGGAACTCCGGCGTTACGGCATTACGGCCAATGCGCTCGCCCCCGCGGCGCGCACCCGCATGACCGAGGAAGCCTTCGGCGATGCCATGAAGGCACCGGAGAGCGGTTTCGACGTCAATGCCCCGGCCAATGTGGCGCCCCTGGTGGCCTGGCTCGGTTCGGCCGAATCGGCCCATGTGACCGGTAAGGTGTTCGAGGTTTCGGGCGGCCGCATCTGCCTCGCCGACGGCTGGCGCGACGGTCCGGAAGTCGACAAGGGCGCCCGCTGGGATCCGGCGGAACTCGGTCCCGTGATGGCCGACCTGCTGGCGCGCGAAGCGCCGGTGAAGAAGGTCTGGGGCTCGTGAGCCTCTGGGGCGGCACACCTTCCGTCATGGCCGGGCCTGTCCCGGCCATCCACGGGCCCTCGTTGCCGGCGGTGTTCGCGTGGATGCCCGGGACGCGCCCGGGCATGACGGCAGAGGGGCGACCCTCATGAATTTCGCCTTCACCGAAGACCAGGTGATGATCCGCGACGCCGCGCGCGCCTTTCTCGGCGAGCAGGTGACCTCGACCCATGTGCGCCGTGTGATGGCGGAAGCGGAAGGTTACGACCGCGCCCTCTGGGCAGAGGTGGTGGCGCTGGGCTGGACCGGGTTGATCGCGGGCGAGGAGGCGGGCGGTTCCGGCCTCGGCTTCGTCGAGCTGGCGATTCTCTGCGAGGAAATGGGCCGCGTACTCTATCCGTCACCCTTCGAGGCGACGGTGGTGCTGGCCGCCAATCTCCTCTCGGCGCTGGGCGAGACGCAGCATCTGGCGGCACTCGCTGCGGGCGACGTGACGGCGACCCTGGCCGGTCCCAATGCCCAGGGTCAAGTCACTTTCGTCGCGGACGGCGGTGGTTACAGCCTGACCGGAAGCCTGCGCCATGTCCCGGACGGCGCAAGGGCCGATCTCCTGTTGGTTGCGGCCGAAGGGACGGACGGGCGGACGGCGCTTTTCGCCGTGCCGGGGGAAACGCCGGGCCTCACCCGCCGGGCGCTGCCGACCATGGACCAGACCCGCCGCCTCGCCGAGATCGAGATGGCGGGCCTTCGCCTTCCCGCGGGTGCCCTGGTTTCGGCCGATGCCGGCGCAGCGCTGACGCTGGCGCTCGACCGGGCGGCGGCCATGATGGCGGCTTTCGCCGTGGGTGCCGCTGAACGCTGCCTCGAGATGACGGTCGATTATACCAAGGGCCGGGTCCAGTTCGGCCGGCCGGTCGCCTCCTTCCAGGCCGTGAAGCATCAATGCGCGGACATGGCGCTGGCGGTCGAAACCGCGCGCTCCGCCGCCTATTGGGCCGCCTGCGTCGCCGACGAGACGGGGCCGAACGGCGATCTTTCTGCCCTGGCACGGGCGGCCTCCGGTGCCAAATCCTGGTGCTCGCGCGCCTATTTCGATTGCGCGGCGACGGCGATCCAGCTTCACGGCGGGGTCGGCTTCACCTGGGAATACGACGTGCATCTCTATTTCAAGAATGCCCGCGCGATCGAGCAGGTGCTGGGCGATCCCGCCTTCCACCGCGAACGGGTGGCGCGCCTGATCGGCCTCGACGACACGGCGGAGGCGGCGCAATGAAACTCGCCTTTTCGCCTGAAGACGAAGCCTTCCGTGCCGAAGTCGCGGCCTGGATGCGCGAGAACCTGACCGGTTCCTTCGCCCCCCTGAAGTTCCGCGGCGGTCCGGGCGACGAACACGCCTTCTTCGAGGAACGGCGGGCCTGGGAACGCCATCTGGGGGCTGCCGGCTGGACCGGCGTCGGCTGGCCGGCATCGGTCGGCGGGCGGGGCGCGCCGCTCTCGCACCAGGTGATCTTTTTCGAGGAATATGCCAGGGCCGGCGGGCCGGGCCGGGTCGGCCATATCGGTGAAGGCCTGGCGGGGCCGACCATCATCGCCTTCGGCACGGAAGAGCAGAAGAAGCGCTTCCTGCCCCCGATCCTCAGCGGTGACGAGCTCTGGTGCCAGGGCTATTCCGAACCCAATGCCGGCTCCGACCTCGCCAATGTGCGGACCAAGGCGCGCCTGGTCGGCGACAAATGGGTGATCGAGGGCCAGAAGGTCTGGACCTCGCTCGCCCATGTCGCGGACTGGTGCTTCGTGATCGCGAGGACCGAGGAAGGCTCGAGCGGCCATCGCGGCCTCTCCTATCTCTTGGTGCCCATGCACCAGAAGGGCATCACGGTCCGCCCGATCCAGCAGATGACCGGCACCTCCGAATTCAACGAAGTCTTCTTCGACGGTGCCGAGACAGCGGCCGAGAATATCGTCGGCAAGCCGGGCGAGGGCTGGAAGGTCGCCATGGGCACACTCGCCTTCGAGCGGGGCGCCTCGACGCTCGGCCAGCAGATGGCGTTCAAGAATCAGCTCGGCGAAGTGATCGCCATCGCCAAGGCGAACGGGCGGGCGCGCGATCCCGCGATTCGCCAGCGCCTGGCCGATGCCTGGATCGGCCTCGAGGTGATGCGGGCCAATGCGCTGCGCATGTTGGCCGGGGCCGACAAGCCGGAACTGTCGCGCGAGGCCTATGTCTCCAAGCTCTATTGGGCGACCTGGCACCGGGATCTCGGCAAGCTCGCCATGGACGTGCTGGGGCCGGAGGCGGAAATCGCCGAAGGCGGCCCCGGCACTTACGAACTGACGCCGTTGCAGCAGCTCTTCCTCTTCACCCGGTCCGACACGATCTACGCCGGCACCAACGAAATCCAGCGCAACATCATCGCGGAGCGGGCCCTCGGTATGCCCCGCGAGCAGCGCGCCTGAGGTCCCCATCATGCCCGCACCGACCCCCGCCTATCCGCCCGCCCACGGCCTCCTCAAGGGCAAGACCGTGCTGATCACGGCCGCCGCTGGCACTGGAATCGGATTCTCCACCGCGAAGCGCTGCACCGAAGAGGGCGCCACCGTGATGATCTCCGACATCCACGAACGCCGCCTGGGCGAGGCAGCGGCGCGGATCGAGGCGGAGACCGGCAAGCGCCCGCTGACCCAGATCTGCAACGTCACCAAACAGGCCGAGGTGGATGCCCTGGTGGCGGCCGCGATCGCCGGCCTCGGCCATGTCGACGTCCTCGTCAACAATGCCGGCCTCGGCGGTTCGGCGCCGCTGGTCGAGATGACCGACGAGCAGTGGAACCTGGTGCTCGACGTCACCCTGACCGGGACCTTCCGCATGATGCGCGCCATGCTGCCGCACATGATGGCGCGCAAGTCGGGAATCATCGTCAACAACGCATCCGTGCTGGGCTGGCGCGCGCAGAAGCTGCAAGCCCATTACGCCGCTGCCAAGGCGGGCGTCATGGCCCTGACTCGCTGCACTGCAATGGAAGCGGCCGAGCACAATATTCGTATCAACGCGGTTTCCCCCAGTCTGGCGATGCATGAATTTCTCAACCGCGTCACCAGCGACGAGTTGCTGGCGCAGTTGACGTCGCGTGAAGCTTATGGTCGCGCGGCCGAGACCTGGGAGATCGCCAATGTTATTGTCTTCCTGGCCAGCGAATACGCCACTTACATGACGGGCGAAGTGGTGTCAGTTTCGAGTCAACATGCTTGACGAAGCCCGCCAAACGTCATAACCCCAAGCGTCCTTTGTGGAGGAGAGACCCAATGAGCGATCTGGCTACCATCACCGAAGAAATGAAGAAGCGCGTCGGCGACAATTCCGGCCTCGGCGCGTCCGTGAAGTTCGACTTCAAGGGCGAAGGCGTGATCTATGTCGACGGCAAGTCCGTGCCGAACTCGGTCTCGAACGAAGACAAGGCCGCCGACTGCACGATCAAGATCTCGAAGGACGACTTCGTGGCCCTGGGCGACGGCAAGCTGAACCCGACCACTGCCTTCATGATGGGCAAGATCAAGGTCGAGGGCAACATGGGCGTTGCCATGAAGCTGCAGACGATCTTCAAGTGATCGTCTGACGCTTCTGCGTCGATCGGGGCCGCTGCGGAAACGCAGCGGCCCTTTTCTTTTCGGTCGGCCTGACACCGCGGCAGCAGGCCAATGCGGCGTCAGGAGGGGGCCGGCTCACCGGAGGCACGCCGACGTGACAACGCCGGCTCTAATACCCGCCGCGACTTCCGGCAGGCTGCTCGCACCGGGACGTGACGGAAAAACGGGTCCGTCGGGATCGCCAGGGGGATCAGATAGCCTTCTCGAAGATCGGCGCGCCGAAGAACTGGCGGAAGGAGATCGGCTGGTGGCCGCCTTCGTCGACGATGCCGTAATGCAGGGCCAGCTCGGACGTATAGAAGGTGCCGCCCGAGAGGCGCATCATGTCGGCGTCGTTCCAGATCGCGTCGATGATGCGGCCGCCGAATTCCGGCGTCTCGGCCCCGGCGGTGCCGCCGATCGCCTCGAACATCTGGGGGAAATGCTCGAGGCCGAGCTTCACCCGGTCGGTCTTGACCAGACCATGCCAGAAGGAGATCGCCGCGATGCCGTAGGGCGCCACGTCCGGCGCCATGTCGGCCGCCAGCTTGTCATGGCCGATCTTCGAAAGGCCGTAGGGCAGGGGGTGCAGATGGACCTTCGCCCCGGGCGACGACGTGTTCACGATCAGCCCCTTGCCCGCCTTGATCAGCAGCGGAATGCCGTAATAGCTGGCGACATAGGAGGAGCGGAGGCCGATGTCGATCTGCAGCTTCCATTCATCGAGCTCGCGTTCCCAGAAATTGCCGGGCAGGGCCGACATGTCGGGCATGGCGAAGGCATTGTTGACCAGGACGTCCAGCCTGCCCTGCTCGTCCAGCACGCGGTCGAAGACGGCCTTGGTCTGCTCGTCGACCAGGTGGTCGCAGGCGACGGCGATGCCCTTGCCGCCCGCCGCGGTGATCGCCTCGGCGGTCTCGTGGATGGTGCCGGGCCAGGAGCCGGTCGGCGCGTCGACGCTGCGCCCCGTGACATAGACCGTGTCGCCGGCCGCTCCCAGCGCCAGCGCGATGCCCCGGCCGAGGCCGCGGCTGGCCCCCGTGACCACAGAAACCCGACCCGATGCCATGGTGAATCCTCCCCTGTTATCCGGCGGATTCTGGTAGAGATTGGACAAGGCGCATCGTCCATACCAATTAGGGGGGCGCCAGAGACTCCGGCAGGGGCGAGGGGGAGAGCGATGGAAACGATCCTGGTTTCGGCGAACGGGCTCGACTTCGAAGTCGATCAGGATGGCACGGGGCAGAAATTCGCCCTCATGCTGCATGGCTTTCCCGAATCGAAATATTCCTGGCGGGCGCAGATCCCGGTCTTCGCCGCCCGCGGCTACACGGTCTGGGCGCCCAACCTGCGGGGTTACGGCAATACCACCCGGCCCCTGGGGCGCGCCGAATATACGCTGGACAAGCTCTGCGCCGATGTCGCCGGGCTGATCGACGCGGCAAGGGCGCGGGGGATTTCCGGCCCGGTCACCCTGGTCGCGCACGATTGGGGTGGCGCCATCGCCTGGGCCTTCGCATTGCGCCGGCTGCGCCCGCTCGAGCGTTTCGTCATCCTGAACATGCCGCACCCCACGCTCTTCTTCAAAGCCCTGCGGACCTTCCGTCAGTTCCGCCGCTCCTGGTACATGTTCTTCTTCCAACTGCCCTGGCTGCCCGAACTGGTGCTGGGCGCGCGCGGCGCCAAGGCGGTGGGCGACGCCTTCCGCGACATGGCGGTGGACAAGAGCCGCTTCCCCGACGCGGTGCTGGCAGAATATCGTCGGAACGCGCTGAAACCCGGCGCGCTCACCGCCATGGTGAATTACTACCGCGCCAACATCCGCCTGCGTCCGCCCGGCGCCATCCCGGTGCCCAAGCTGGAGATCCCCACCCTGATGATCTGGGGCGAGGCGGACACGGCCCTCGGCAAGGAGACCACCTTCGGCACCCAGGAGCTGGTGCCGAAGCTGACGCTGCGCTACCTGCCCAATGTTTCGCATTGGGTCCAACAGGAAGCGCCGGAGACGGTGAACGCCATGATCGCCGCCTGGCTCGACGGAAAAGAGGTGCCGGAGGCCGGCGATCTCGTCCATTCGGGCGAGGCGGCGGCGGCGGCGGGCGCCTAACCTCCCCCGGCCAAGGGGAGGACAACAATGACCCATACGATCGAAAGCCTGGCGCAGCGCATCCAGGAGCTGGAAGACCTGGCCGCGATCCACACGCTGAAGCACCGTTATTGGCGCGCCTGCGACCACAAGAAGCCGGACGACATGCGCGCCTGCTTCACCCCCGAGGCGCAGATCGACGCTGCCTTCATGGGCGTGCACGACGGCCGCGATTCCTTCGTCAACCTGTTCTCGATGATCGCCTGCAACGACCAGATCCTGGACATGCACCACGGCCAGAACCCAGTCATCCGTCTCGACGGGCCGGACAAGGCCCGCGGCACCTGGGACCTCTATTTCAACCAGATCAACCTGATGGCCCGTTCGGTCGCCCAGGTCGGCGGCTTCTACGAGGACGACTATGTGAAGGTCGACGGCCAATGGCTGATCGCCGCCTCCACCTTCCGGGTGACTTCGACCCTGATGCTGGCGGTCGACGACGAGGGCGGCCTGAAGACCACGATGTTCGGCCGCTAAAGTAGCGGCCTAGTCCATGGGGACGATGGCAGGGCGTCCCCACGGACAAGAATGACCGCAACGATGAACAGGGGAGAGGCGATGACCCAGGCGAAGGGCTTCGGTACCGTGGCCGACGGCGATACGGTCGACGTCGTCGTGATCGGTTCGGGCGCCGGCGGCATGTTGGCCGCCAACCGCGCCCATGACCTCGGCCTCTCCGTCCTCCTCGCCGAGAAGAGCGACCGTTTCGGCGGAACCTCCGCCGTTTCGGGCGGTGCCATCTGGGTGCCCTGTAACGACGACCTCGGCGCCAAGGACGACCGCGCCCGTGCGCTCAACTATCTCCGCGCCTGCACCAAGGGCCTGGTGCCCGACGACAAGCTGGCCGCCTATGTCGACAATGCCGTGCAGATGGTGCGCTATTCGGCCGAGCGGGTCGGCCTCGGCTTCAAGGCGGTGATGGAATATCCGGACTATTATCCGGAACGCGACGGCTCCCTGCCGGGCGGCCGCACCATGGACCCCAGCCCGGTCGACGGCACCGAGCTCGGCGACGACTTCTTCCGCCTGCGCGAACCCTATGCCTTGATGAAACTGTTCGGCCGCGTCTCCATGACCGTGTCGGAAGCGCGCGCCATCACCACCAAGAAATCCGGCTGGCCGCTCCTGGTGCTCAAGGTGATCGCTGCCTATTGGGGCGATTTCGGCCAGCGTTTCCGCACCCGGCGCGACCGCCGCCTGACCATGGGCAACGCGCTCACCGGCGGGCTGCTGCGCGGCCTGGTGAAGCGGGGCGTGGCACGGGTCACCAACACCGCCCTGGTCCGCCTGATCCGCGACGGCGAGCGGGTGACCGGCGTCGTCCTCTCGCGCGACGGGGCGGAGATCACAGTCCATGTCCGCTGCGGCGTGATCCTGGCGGCCGGCGGTTTCGAGCGCAATCAGGCGATGCGCGAAGCCAACCTGCCCGGGCCGACCTCGCAGGCCTGGAGCGTCACGCCCTATCCGAACAACACGGGCGACGCCATCGCGGCCGGAAGGGCGGTGGGCGCCGACGTCGAATTCATGGATCTCGCCTGGTGGGCGCCCACCATGCGCCTGCCGTCGCGCCATACGCCCAACACGGAAACCCGCGTCGGCATGTTCATGGAACGCGGCTGGCCCGGCAGCGTGATCGTCAACCGCCTGGGCCGGCGCTTCGTGAACGAGGCGATCTCCTATAATGACTTCGGTTACGCCATGATCGAGGACCAGAAGGCGACGGGCGCCAATTGCCCGTGCTGGATGGTGTTCGACGCCACCTTCCGCAAGAAATACGTGGTCGGCGGCCTGATGCCGGGAATGATGGAACCGGATCGCAGCCTGCCCCACGAATGGCTGGACAACGTCTATTACCGGGCCGACACGGTCGAGGGCCTGGCGGCCAAGATCGGCGTGCCGGCCGATGCCCTGAAGGCGACGGTCGCCGACATGAACGGTTACGCCAAGACCGGCAAGGACGCCCAGTTCGGCCGCGGCGACAATGTCTACGACCGCTATTTCGGTGACCGCTTCGTGACGCCCAATCCCTGCCTCGGCCCGATCGAGGCGGCGCCCTTCTATGCCGTGCGCGTCGACCTCGGCGACATCGGCACCAAGGGCGGGCTCAAGGTCGACGCCCGGGCACGGGTGCTCGATACGGCGGGCCATCCGATCGCCGGACTCTACGCCATCGGCAACACGTCCGGTTCCGTCATGGCCGCCGCCTATCCGGGGGCGGGGGCCACGCTCGGCCCGGCCATGACCTTCGGATTCATCGCGGCCGACGACATCGCCGCGCAGCAAAGCAACCTGCCGGCCGAAGAGCGGCTGCGCCAGGTTGCCGGTTGAGTTACACGGGAAAGGGTATCCTCATGGGTCGCGTCGCGGGCAAAGTCGTCATGATCACTGGTGCGGGCAGCGGGGCCGGCAAGGCCGACGCCCTGTTGCTGGCCAAGGAAGGCGCCAAGATCATCGCCACCGACGTGAATTTCGAGGCGGCCAAGGCGACCGCGGCGGCGATCGGCGAGGCGGCCATCGCGCTGCCCCTGAACATCACGGTCGAGGACGAATGGGTGAAGGCCTTCGCCGAGGCCAAAGCCAAGTTCGGCTATGTCGACACGCTGGTGAACAATGCCGGCATCCTGATCCAGGCCTCGATCGAATATATGACCTTCGAGGACTGGCAGAAGACGCTGAACACCAATGTCACCGGCTACTATCTCGGCTGCAAGCACGGCGTCCTCAACATGAAGGAAAAGGGCGGCAACATCGTCAACATGGGATCGGTGACGTCGCACCTGGGCAGCCCCAACTACTTCGCCTATGCCGCGGCGAAGTCGGCGGTCGTCTCCCTGACCCGGAGCGTCAATGCCCATGCCAAGACCGGCGGCTACGCGATCCGCTGCAACGCCCTCTGCCCGGACGGCATTCTGACCCCCATGGTGCTGGCGCAGATGGGCCTGCCGCCCGACGCCGACCTCGAGATGATCAAGCAGTCGCCCATGGGGCACCGATTCTGCTATCCCGAAGACGTCGCCAACCTCGTGCTGTTCCTGGTCTCGGACGAGTCGCGCTTCATCTCCGGCGCCGACATCGCGATCGACAACGGCAACTTCCGCTTCTCGGAGTTCTGATGCTGAAGCAGGCGCTGACCGGCATGCTGCAGGGCGTGACCGCGACGGTCACGCGCGCGCATGTCGACGCCGTGGTGCGGGCCTATCTGGCTTCCTTCGCGACGAAGGACCAGGACGCCCGCGCCGCCCTCTTCGCCGAGGATGCGGTGGCGGACGATCCGGTCGGCCTGCCGGCGCATGAGGGCAAGGCGGCGCTCCGCGCCTTCTGGTCGCCCTCGGACGAAGGGCCGGCGCAATTCTCCAGCCAACTGCATCGGATCGTCCATTGCGGCAACGAGGCCATGGTGCATTTCACCGTGACCATGGCGATGCCGGGCCTGGGCGAGGTGGCGATCGAAGGCTTCGAGACCCTGGCCTTCGACGACCAGGGCAAGATCACCCGGCTGCGCGCCTATTGGGACGAGAGTTGTCTGACATGAGCGCACTCGATTTCACCGGCAAGGTCGCGGTCGTCACCGGCGGTACCAAGGGGGTGGGGCGCACCATCGCGGCCCGGCTGCTGGCCGCCGGTGCCGATGTCCTTGTCTGCGGGCGGAACGAGCCCGAAACGCTGCCCGCCGCCATGGGGCGCGGTGCCCTCTTCATGGCGGCGGACGTGCGCGATCCCGACCAGGCCAAGGCCGTGGTCGCCAAGGCGGTCGAGACTTTCGGCCGGATCGACATCCTGGTGAACAATGCCGGCGGCTCGCCGCCCTCCGATGCCGCGACGGCCTCGCCCCGTTTCGCCGAATCGATCCTGCGCCTCAACCTGCTGGCACCGCTCTATCTCTCGCAGGCGGCCTGCGTCGCCATGCGGGCGCAGGGCTCGGGAGGGGCGATCGTCAATATCGCCAGCGTCTCGGCCGTGCGGCCGTCGCCCGGCACCGCGGTCTATGGCGCGGCCAAGGCGGGCCTCGTCTCGCTGACCCGCTCGCTGGCCCAGGAATGGGCGCCGCTCGTCCGCGTCAACGCGATCATCGCCGGCATGATCAAGACCGAGGCGGCGCTCGATCACTACGGCGGCGCCGAAGGCCTCGCCCGGATCGAGGCGTCGCTGCCCCAGGGCCGCATGGCGGTGCCGGAAGACATCGCGGACGCCGTGCTCTTCCTCGCCTCCGACATGGCGAAACATGTGACCGGCGCCGCCCTCGAAGTCCACGGCGGCGGCGAGAAGCCACCTTTCCTCGGCCAGGCCGACGGCTAGGGGATCAGCACGATCCGGTCACCATCGGTGAGCGGCCAGATCGCCTCGACCTCGGCCAGGGGAACTTGGCGCGTCGCCAGGCTCAGCCCGGCCGGCCGGGCCGCTTCGAACACGCCGGCGACCGCGGCCGCCAGGCGTTCCAGGGACAGGCTGCCGATCCCGCTGCCGGTCAGCTCCAGGCCGGAGGAGCGGAGCAGGGCGCCCGGCAGGCGGATCTCCGCACCCGAGGCGGCGCCGATCTCGACATAGCGGATCGCCCTGCCGGCCGGGCTCGCCTTCACCGCGGCGGCCAGCAGCAGTTCGGCGCTGGAACCCCAGAGATAATCGAGCACGACATCGATGCCGTCGGCGAAGGCTGCCGCGAAGGCCTCGGCGAGGGCCTCCGGCCCGATGCCGAGCGGGATCGTGGCGTCGGCGCCCAGCGCGCGGAGCTCGTCCAGGGCGGCGAGATTGCGCCCGGTCGCCACGACCCGCGCCGCTCCCCTATATTTCGCGATCTGCACCGCGAGGCGGCCGGAGGCACCGGTGGCGCCGTTGATCAGCACGCTCTCGCCCTTGCGGAAGCGGGCGCGCTCGGTCAGTGCCGCCCAGGACGACATGCCGGGATTGGCGATCGCCGCCGCGGTCACGTCGTCGAGCCCGTCCGGTACGGGCACGCATTGCGCTGCCGGCGCCACACTGGCTTCGGCGAAACTGCCGAAGGGCGCCCGCGGCAGAATGAAGTAGGCGCGCGTGCCGTCGGCCAGGCGGCCCACCCCGTCGACCCCGGCGACGAAGGGGAAGCCGCCGTCCGCGCTGTAATGGGTGCCGGCCGCGCGGGCGCGCGCCAGCGGGCTGAGGGCGGCGGCCGTGACCGTGACCAGGCGCTCGCCGACGCCTGTTGCCGGCATCTCGAAATCCGCGAAGACGGGCGGCTGGCCCTTGGCCCGGACGACGGCGGCTTTCATGGCGGCATTCATTCTGCGGCGGTGACGCTGGAACTCGACGCACGCATAGGCGGCGGGCTCCGCGCCGTCAAGCCGCGCCCTAGTCCAGGAGGACGATGCGTCGCCTCGCGACGGGCCGAGAATGCCGGGCAATGAGACCAGAAGGAAACGGGGGAGAGGCATGAGCGAAGGGGCAGCGGACCGCTCGCCGGGCTGCGCCGCGATCGAGGCGCCGATGCCGGTGCCCGCGCGCTTCGACCTCGAATGCGATCTCCTGGTGATCGGCTATGGCGCGGCCGGGGCCGCCGCGGCGCTGGAGGCGGCGGAGCGCGGCCTCGACGTGCTGCTGGTCGACCGTTTCTCCGGCGGTGGTGCCAGCCTGCTCTCGGGCGGCATCGTCTATGCCGGCGGCGGCACCCGGCAGCAGATTCAAGCCGGCCGCCGCGACACGCCAGAAGCCATGGCACGCTACCTCGCACGCGAGGTGGGCGATGCCGTCTCGGCCGAAACGATCCGGAAGTATTGCGACGGCAGCGCCGCCATGTTGGCCTGGCTCGAGGCCCGCGGCGTGCAGTTCGATGCCGCCGAGGCGCCGCACGAAACCTCCTATCCCTCACGGGATCACTATCTCTATTTCTCGGGCAACGAGATGGTGCCGGCCAACCGGGCCGACATTCCGCCGGCCCCGCGCGGCCACCGGGCGAAGGGCGCCTGGCTCTCGGGCCGGGCCATGATGGAAGCGCTGATGGCCCGCGTCACGGCGACGCGCGGCATTACCATCCGGACTGAAACGGCGGCGCGCCGCCTGATCGTCGATTCCATGGGCGGCATCGTCGGCGCCGAGCTGATGGCGCTGCCGCCCGGCAGTGCCGCTGCTCGGCGCCATCGCTTCCTGCATCGCTGGGCCCGGGTGATCGCGCTGCAGGTTTCCGGCATCTCCGACCTCCTGATGCGGCGCATGGCGGCGATCGAGGCGCGCCATGCCGCCCCGCTCCGCGTCCGCGCGCGCCTCGGCGTCGTGCTGGCGGCCGGCGGCTTCGTCAAGAACCGGGCCATGATGGAACGCCATGCGCCCGAATTCCTGAAGGGCTTCCCGCTCGGCTCCTCCGGCTGTGATGGCTCGGGTATCAGGCTCGGCCTGTCGGCCGGTGGCAGGCTGGAAAAGGCCAATTCGGTCTCGGCCTGGCGCTTCATCAATCCGCCCCATGCCTTCGCCAAGGGCATCGTGGTCGACCCCGCCGGCCGGCGCCTGACCAACGAGGAACAATATGGCGCCAGGCTGGGCGATGCCCTGATGCGCCGGGGCGGCGGGCGCGCCTTCGTCATCCTCGACGCGGCCCTCCGGGCCGAAGCCAAGGCCGAGATCGCGGGTGGCTCGCTCTGGGGTTTCCAGAGTTTTCCGGCGCGTTACATCCTGGCCATGGCCAAGAAGGCGGACACGATCGCCGCCCTGGCCGCCAAGCTCGGCATGGCGCCCGATGTGCTGATGGCCTCCGTCGAGGCCAACAACGCCGCCTGCCATGGTGCCCCCGATCCGGTCGGCAAGTCGGACGAGATGCGCGGTGCGATCGCGCAGGGACCTTTCTACGCCCTCGACATTTCCGCCGGCAGTTCGACCTTCCCGCTGCCGGTGCTGACCCTCGGCGGCCTCGCGGTCGACGAGGCGAGCGGTGCCGTCCTGAACCAGGCGGGGGAGGCGGTGCCCGGGCTCTATGCCGTCGGGCGCACGGCGCGCGGCCTGCCGTCGAATTTCTATGTCAGCGGCCTCTCGCTCGGCGACTGCATCTGGTCGGGCCGACGCACGGCGATCCACTTGGCGAGCGGCTGAATATTGTTCACGGGCGCGAACGGAGTATTCGCCCCGGTTGGCTTCCGCCTCGTCGGGGGGCGGCTTAGGGTGCAGATCAGAACAAGCCGCCGCCAGGTGAATGGACCGTGGGGCGACAGAAAGAAGAGACGGAGGAAGAGATGGACCGCTTTCTAGTCATTTCGGGCGACGGTCACGCCGGCCTGCCGCCGGAGAAATATCGGGACTATCTCGATAGCAAATACCACGCCGAATTCGATGAGCGCCTGCCCAAGGAAATCGCCTTCCGTGAAAAGATGGAAGAGAAGTTCCTGATCAAGGAATTCAACGACAAGTGGCGTGCTGCTTGCGGCAACGACATTTTCGGCGTCTGGGACAGTGCCATTCGTGACAAGGTGCTGGACGGCGACGGCGTCGCCGCCGAAGTCCTTTTCCCCGACGGCATCACCGAGCGCAACGCGCCGCCCTTCGGCGCCGATGTCGGTCTGCGCTGCCAGGGGGCGAATCCTGAGCTGCTGTGGGCCGGTGCGCGGGCGCATAACCGCTGGATGGTCGATTTCTGCAAGATGTCGCCGGCGCGCCGGATCGGCCTCGCCGTCATTCCCGTGGTGTTCGACGTCGAAACTGCGGTGAAGGAAATCGAATGGGCGCGGAAGAACGGCTTGCGGGGCGTGATGCTGCCCTGCATGACCGACGGCTTCGACCCCTACAACCACCCGAAATACGATCCGGTGTGGAAGGTCTGCCAGGACCTGAACATGCCGATCCATTTCCATTCGGGCGCCGCCCCGGCGATGGCCGACCTGCCGGGCGCGATCGGCTGCTTCATGATGGAATATACTTTCTGGCTGACCCGCTCGATGTGGCAGTTCATCTATGGTGAAGTGCTGGAGCGTTTCCCGCGGCTGAAGGTGCTCTACGTCGAGGCGTCGGAATTCTGGTTCAACTGGATGAACACGCTGATGGACATCCGGGCCAGCGCCAAGCACACCGAGGGCAAGCTCGGCGATTATCGCGCCAAGCTGACCATGAAGCCGTCGGGCTATTTCCACCGCAACATGTGGGTGGTGGCTTCGGCTCTGGCCGACCGCGACACCGCCATCGCCTGCCGCGAACTCGGCTTCGACCGCGTCATCTGGGGCTCGGACTATCCGCATCCCGAGGGTTGCTGGCCGCAGACCCGGGCGAAGATGGAGATCTCCCTCGGCGGTCTGCCGGAAGCTGATCTCGACCAGATCTTCTGGAAGTCGGCGGCGGCGGTCTACGACCTCGATTTGCCCGCCCTGAATGCGATCGCGGCCAAGGTCGGCCCGAAGCGCCAGTGGCTGACGACGGCTCAGGCGGCGGAGTGAGATCATGACCGAAGTCCAGCGCTTCCCCATGGACATTCCCTACGGCTGGTTCTTCGTCGGCTACTCCGACGAACTCGCGGCGGGGGACGTGAAGACGGTCCATTATTTCGACGAGGAACTGGTCCTGTTCCGCACGCTGACTGGCAAGGCGGGCCTGATGGAGGCCTATTGCGCCCACCTCGGCGCCCACCTCGGTCACGGCGGCAAGATCGACGAGAAGGGGCTTCGCTGCCCCTTCCACGCCTGGGCCTTCAACGAGGAAGGCTGGGCCACCGAAGTCCCCTATGCCAACAAGATGCCGCCGATCCTGTCGCGCCGGCCGTGCATGAAGGCGCTGCCGATCGTCGAGAAGAACAACGTCATCTGGGCCTGGTACCACCCCGATCGCGTCGAGCCCTTCTTCGACGTGATCGAGCACGCGGAAATCGGCGAGATCGCCGAGGGCAAGTGGGAAGATCTGGACCGCTACGCCTGGACGATCCTGTCGAACCCGCAGGAGATCGCGGAAAACGGCGTCGACATCGCCCACTTCCGTTATGTCCACGGCATGGACGACGTGCCGGAAGGCCGGACCACCTATGAAGGTCACATCCGGCGTTCCATGGCCGAGGGGCAGCGGACCCTGCCCATGCCCGACGGCGAGATGAAGACCTTCCCGACCCGCGTCGAGACGGTGCAGAACGGCGCCGGCCAGAAGTACACCCGCATCACCGGCATCACCGACACGCTGCTCATGGTGCTGGCGACGCCGGTGACGCGGGAAAAGGTCGAACTCCGCTTCGCCTTCACGCACCGCAAGTTCGACAAGGAAAGCATGGAATACAACATCGCCCGCATGGCGATCGCGCTGGTGATCGGCCAGACCGGGGTCGAGGGCGACATTCCGATCTGGAACTACAAGATCCACCGCAAGAACCCGATCCTGTGCGACGGCGACGGCCCGATCATGCAGTTCCGGGAGTACTTCGAGCAGTTCTATCCGCAGACGGAACGGCGCGAAGCAGCCGAGTAACTAGTCGCAGTCAACGAAGGCAGCCGGGGAGTCTTTCTCCCCGGCCCACCAGGGCATTGCCCGCAGAAGAGGGGAAATACTCATGGCCAAGGTGCGTTACGTCAAAGACCTGAGCAAGACCGGCTCGACCGGTGGTGTCGGCTCCGCCTCGATGCGGACCTCCGTTCGTACCTTCCGCGCGATCTACGAGACCGAACCCGAGATCGCGGCGGCCGTGCTGCCGAAGCCGCTCGTCCTGACCGAGCCGAAGATCTTCGTGCAGTTCGCCCATGTGATCATGCATGTCTCGGACACCCACAAGATCGAGATCGGCGCCGCCACCGTCGGCGTCGCCTCCGAAGCCGAAGGCGTGAAGGGCTGGTACGTCCTCTCGATGCCGATGGAAGGCGAATTCGTGGTCATCACCGGCCGCGAGATTTTCGGCGAGCCGAAGAAGATCGGTAAGGTCGATTTCGACGTCGCCGACGGCAAGATCAAGGTCGCGGTCACCCGCAACGGTTTCAAGTTCATCGAGATGGAAGGCACCATCGGCGAGTCCATGGGGCCGGCCGAATTCACCGAGAACTTCTTCTGCTACAAGGGCATGCCGGCGATCACCCGCCGCGGCGGCTTCGACGGCCCGGTGTTCCTGACCCAGCTCGACTGGGAGCGGAAATACACCGACATGAAGAAAGTCACGGGCACCATCAAGCTGAACGAGAGCCCCTTCGATCCGATCGCCGACGTTCCCGTGAAGAAGGTCCTCGAAATGGCCTATTGCGAGGGCGGCTCGATCACCTCCGGCAAGATTCTCCGCGAAGTGCCGCCGGAGTGGCTGGATGCCTTCTGGCATCAGCGCTTCGACGAGCCGACCGTGCAGGGCCTCGAAGTGCCGCTCGAATCCGAGAAGAAGGTGGCCAATGCTTGATCTGAAGGCCAAGGTCGCCGTCGTCACCGGCGGCGCCTCCGGCGTCGGCCTCGCCCTCGTCCGCGTGCTCGCGGGCGAGGGGATGAAGATCGCCATTGCCGACATCGACCAGAACGCCCTCGACGCCACCGTCGCCGAACTCAAGGCGGGTGGCACCGAGGCGATCGGCGTGAAGACCGACGTCACCAAGGAAGACTCGGTCGTCGCCCTGGCGGACGCCGTCTACGGCGCCTTCGGCAAGACCCATCTCCTGTTCAACAATGCCGGTGTCGGCCTCGGCGAAGCCCAGCGCAAGATGTGGGAAATGCCGATGAAGGACTGGAACTGGGGCTTCGCCGTCAATGTGATCGGCGTCGTCCACGGCATCCGGGCCTTCGTGCCGCGCATGATCGAAGGCGGGGAAGAGGGGTTGATCTGCAACACTTCCTCCTTCAACGGCGGCCTGTTCCCGCTGCCCAACACGCCGATCTATGCGGCGACCAAGGCGGCGGTCACTTCGATCTCGGAGACGCTGCACTGGCAGCTCCAGATCGCCAAGACCAAGCTGAAGGCGGCCGTGCTGTTCCCGGGGCCGCATGTCGTCAACACGCGGATCATGGACAGTAACCGCAACCGCCCGAAGGAATTCTCGGACGGTTCGGACACCGGCTCTGCCGCCTACAAGACGATGCGCGACCTCGTCTCGGCGACCGGCCTCAAGCTGCAACTCACCGAGCCCGAGGAAGTGGCGGAATACGTCCTGGCTTCGGTGAAGGCGGACCGTTTCTGGATGTTCCCGGAAGCCGAGGCGCAGAATACCATGCTGCGCACCCGGACCGAGAACATCATCGCCCGGGGCGAACTGCCACTGCCTGCCTTGGGAATCTGAATGCCCGAAACCGTTACATTCGCCGGCCCCCGCGACCTCGTCGGTCGCGAGGGCATGGCACTCGGCACCAGCGACTGGCTGCTGATCGAACAGAGCCGCGTCAATCTCTTCGCCGACGCCACCAACGACCACCAATGGATCCATGTCGACGTTGAAAAGGCCAAGACAGGACCGTTCGGTGCCACCATCGCGCATGGTTACCTGACGCTTTCGCTGATCGCCGGCTTCCTGCCGCAGATCGTCGACGTCGGGCCCTTCAAGATGGGCGTCAACATCGGCTGCGACAAGATCCGCTTCCTCGCCCCCGTCAAGGTGGGCAGCCGCATCCGCGGCAAGGGCGAGCTGGTCAAGGTCCAGGAAACCCCCGACGGCGGCATCCAGGTGACGATCCGCGTTACGGTGGAGATCGAGGGCGGCGACAAGCCGGCCTGCATCGCGGATACCGTCAGCCGCTTCTACCCGTAGAGACAAGTATCGTCATGCCCGGGCTCGTCCCGGGCATCCATGCGAACACCGGCGGTACCGAGCAGCCGTGGATGGCCGGGAGAAGCCCGGCCATGACGCGGACAGACAGATAAAACGGAGGAGATCCCCATGCGCGAGGCCGTCATCGTCTCGACCGCCCGCACCCCGATCGGCAAGGCCTTTCGCGGTGCCTTCAACGATACCGAGGCGCCGGCCCTGTCCGGCCATGTCGCGGCCGAGGCGGTGCGCCGGGCCGGCATCGATCCCTCGCTGGTCGAGGATTGCATCATGGGCTGCGCCGGCCAGCAGGGCACCCAGGGCTATAACATCGGCCGTCTCACCGCGGCCGCGGCCGGACTGCCGGAGACGGTCGCCGGCATGTCGATCGACCGCATGTGCGCTTCCGGCCTGATGGCGATCGCCACCGCGGCGAAGCAGATCGTCCACGACGGCATGCAGGCCGTGGTCGCGGGCGGCGTCGAATCGATCAGCCTCGTCCAGAACCAGCACAAGAACGGCTTCCGCGCCCGCTCCGAAGCGGTGATCGCCCAGAGCCCCCATATGTATATGCCGATGATCGAGACGGCCGAAGTGGTCGCCCGGCGTTACGGCATCTCGCGCGAAGCGCAGGACGAATATTCGCTGCAGAGCCAGAAGCGTGTGGCGGCCGCCCATGCCGCCGGCCGCTTCGACGCCGAACTGGCACCGCTCACCACCCGCATGGCGATCGTCAACAAGGAAACCAAGGAAACGACCTATAAGGACGTGACCCTGGCCTTCGACGAAGGGCCGCGCGCCGACACCACGATCGAGGGCTTGCGTGCCCTGAAGCCGGTCTACAGCGGCGGCGCGGTCGTCCCGAACGGCGAATTCATCACCGCCGGCAATGCCAGCCAGCTCTCGGACGGGGCGTCGGCGAGCCTGCTGGTCGAGGCGAAACTGGCCGAGACCCTGGGCCTGAAGCCGCTCGGCGCCTATCGCGGCATGGCGGTCGTCGGCTGCGCGCCGGACGAGATGGGCATCGGCCCGGTCTTCGCCGTGCCCAAGCTCCTGGACCGCCACGGCCTCAAGGTCGATGACATCGGCCTCTGGGAACTGAATGAAGCCTTCGCCGTGCAGACCCTCTATTGCCGCGACCGCTTAGGGATTCCGGACGAGCGGCTGAACGTCGACGGCGGCGCCATCGCGGTCGGGCACCCCTACGGCATGTCGGGGGCACGCCTGGCCGGCCACGCCCTGATCGAAGGCAAGCGCCGCGGCGTCAAATATGTCGTCGTCACCATGTGCGTCGGCGGCGGCATGGGCGCGGCCGGCCTGTTCGAGGTCTATTGATCCCGAGGTCCCCGCCGCGTGGCGGCGGGGACCTCGGCCGTGTGGCCGGCGTTTACCAGCGGGTCATCATTTGCTTTCAAACTGACGGAATGTCATTGCCGTGGGCGCCCGTGTGCCCGAGGAGCCAAGTCATGTCCGTCCGCGTTGTCCTTCTGTCCGCCGCCACGTGCCTGGCACTCGCCACGAACGCCCTGGCCTCTGCCCAGGGGCCGTCCGGGCGCTATGCCATCGATGTCGATGCGACTTACTTGGCGATGGTCGAGGCGAAGGTCGACAAGCCGGACAGCCGTACCATCCTCGAACAGCAGAGGGAGGTGAT